>Ga0156740_113_pt2 | contig 2406 bp, 3 predicted proteins | sample RifOxyD1_FD_112069 | JGI IMG/M metagenome (GOLD analysis project Ga0156740, IMG submission 112069) | Candidatus Woesebacteria bacterium RIFOXYD1_FULL_41_28 | reverse complement strand
TCTGTGGTTTTTGTGGACGTGAAGAGAGTTCGACTCCATAGCTTATATTAACATAAAAATCGGAAAAGTATGTCCTCGAGAGGATTTGTGGTGCCGAGGGTGATACTCAAATCGAATATCCTCGACAGTCTTAATTCTACAGCAAATGATATGGAAACTCTATGGTTACAACTGTGTGCATTCAAAGTTTCAACACCGTCAATATTTTTGATGCTATAATTTCACCATGGGATGGACAATTCTGATTATCATAATTATCATTATCTTGTTCTTCAGCTCGTTATTCGGCGGAGGCAGTTCTTATACTCCGAAGGTTGAGACCCCAGAAGAGAAAGCTGAAAAGGAACGGAGATTGCAATACGTAAAAAGAAAGAACGAAAAGGAGTATCAGTGGGTTTTGGAAAAATACGGGAATTACATCGACAGATTTTGTGAAATTGCGGAACGAGAGGTATCTGCAAGAGATGAATGGGGCGACGAAAATTGGAAGGCATTACCAAGATTAAAAAAGGAATGCATAGAAAGGATAGGAAGGCAGTATCTGAGAGACGGGCATACTAAATATGATGATTTTACTGAGCATGACATGGATAGGTGGTTTTACTATTCCGATTATCCGAAGGGTTCCAAGGAAATAAGCGAGGGCTTGAGTTTACCTCAGTGGGCTTCCAAACTCTTCAGCGAAGGGCTTGATAACAGATTTCAGGAGTATCACGAAAAAAGAAAGGGTCGCTACATTGAGGATAAAGTAGATACCTCAAACATGACTGGTGTGGAATTTGAAAATTACCTGATGTCTCTACTAAAGAACATGGGATTTGAAGCATCCGGAACTCCTACAACTGGTGACCAAGGAGCAGATGTAATAGCCTCGAAGAATGGAAAAACCTTTGTAATTCAGGCTAAAAGGCACTCTAAACCTATTGGAAACAAGGCCGTCCAGGAAGTTCTAGCTGCCAGAAATTTCTACAACGGAGATTCAGGGGTAGTGGTTACCAATAATACTTTTACACCCTCTGCCAAAGCTCTCGCTGTAAGGAATGATATTACTTTAATTAGCGGAAGAGAAATACCCCAACTGGCTGGGATACTTGATAAAGAATAATCAACTGAAACTCTATTCTTGACTTACTTTTGAGTTTCTTTCTTCATATTATCCAATCTCATTTTAGTTTCATAGACCATTTCTTTGTATGATAATCTAAACTCGGTGTCTATCTTGTTAAATATCTTATTCCATGTTGCATAGTTTTCATGAAATTTTCCAAAAGTTGCCCTAATTCTTGCGAGAATATCCACAAATGAAGTGGTTGTATAAGTTAGCACCCATCTGAGGAGACAATCGTCTAAAGAAGGACCTGCGTCAAGATTCCAGCCTTTTTCTGATGGTGTCATATTGATTCCTGTACCGTAGAACTGGGAATGTTTAATTCTCGCTAAAGCGGAGTAATGCTCCTTAAGGTTTGAGTCATCGAAGTGTTTAAACAACATACCAATTCCCCATACCGCCTTATATGGATTTTTGTGATTAAACCATTCAGATGCTCTATCTTTGTCTTCGTCTACATATTTGACTTGCATAAATATTTCCAAAAGATTGCAACCAAGAGAGGCTACCTCTGCCGCATACCCTTTTTGGATTAGGATAATCACCGACCTTAAATGTGTTAAAGAGCGAATTCCCAGAAGCAAATAAAATCTTTCGTAAAACTTTAAATCATCAAGTGCTGCTTTGCCATCTATCTTCTCAAGAAGCTGCCAGGCATGTTTGTGTATATTCTTAGCCAACTTGATTTCTCTTAGAAGGTCTTTACCAGCAATGGTAAGAACTTGGTCCTCCATTTTTGAGATTTCAATATCCTCTTCGGTCAGCATTATCTATTTTTACGACCCGACAAATAATCATTAATCGTTCCTTGGGCACTTTCCACATTGGCACCTCCTCCCCCTCCTCCCAAATAATCAGAAAGACTTCCAGCTGTAAGAGGACCACTATAAACAGTAGGGCCAGAGGCTGAAAGCGTGCCCAAACTTTCATTGGCTCTTTCGATTTCTTCTCTAATTTGTCTAATTTCAGACACTGACTCAGCAGCCTCCTTACCTTTTTTCTCGACCTTCTCGATTAACGGGTCTAGCTTACTAGTTTTTTCTGCCACTTGATTTACCAATTTCTCAGCAGCTTTTACATAATTTGTGGTTAATTCCACATTCTTTTGGACTGTATTGTGCAACTTTGTGACCTTACTTGCAAAATTGTTTATTTTTCTTACATCTTTCTCTGCCTCTTTTTTAAGTTCACTTTGTTTCAATAAAGAAAAACCAAAAGTACCGGCAATAATAGTCAAAAGGAGAGTGGAGAAACCAGTCAGCACGTTAATTAGAAGGGAAACCCTGTCGTTTGTTAGG
>Ga0156740_123_pt1 | contig 10391 bp, 6 predicted proteins | sample RifOxyD1_FD_112069 | JGI IMG/M metagenome (GOLD analysis project Ga0156740, IMG submission 112069) | Candidatus Woesebacteria bacterium RIFOXYD1_FULL_41_28 | reverse complement strand
ATACTACATCCAGTGGATCCGACACGATCACTGCTCTAACCTTAACTTTGGCAGGTTCCCCTGCAGGTTCATATGCAGCTGTTGACAGCGTTTCCATTAGAGACACTTCATGTTCCGGCACACTTTATTTCAGTGCAGTGACTCCAAGTAGTGATAGTGTAAGCTTTTCTGGGGGTACTGCACTTTCTGCAACAACAGGAGGCAATACATACTATATATGTGTAACACCCAAAGATCATACTTTAGCTAGTGGCACATATGGCGTTTCACCCTATGTATCAAGCACATGGACAAGTGGCAGTGGAAACACTAAAGCAGGCACCGATGACAATGCCAATGCGCTTACTATTGATAATACCGCCCCAAATGGAGCTACTTCGGTTAGTGGCACAGCAGGGAATGCTGCAATAACCATTAACTGGACGACTTCAAATAGCTCCGACTTTAATACCACGAGTGGTTCTGTGGTTTACCGTTGGACAGGAAGCTCTGCTGGAAGTGAGGTACCCGCTGAGGGATCAACCCCAACAGCAGGTGCCACAAATGGCACCGCAACGGCCGCCTGTGTTATTTCAAGTGCGGGATCGAGCGCCCAAAGTAAAATTGACGGCACAGGAGGGAGTTCCGGCTGTACTACAACCGCACTTACCAATGGCCAGGCATATACATACAAAGTTTTCCAAAAAGACAATTACGGTAATTACGATGCGGGTGTAAGTATAGGTTCCTTTACACCAACTGCCGCGTCCGCAACTTTTACCCAAAACAAATATTTATGGTATGTAGATAACGATTTGGCAGACCCAACCGCCATTTGGGGAAACCCTGATCTTATAGAAAATCAGGCGATTGTTGTTGTCCCATCGGGAAACGATCCTCCGGGAACCGGTCAGGAACTGCGACTGCGCGTTAATTATGTTGTGAATACAACAGGGATTTCTATTTCAGAAAAATATTTTAAATTGGAATATAAAGCAGGAACCGACGGAACATGTACCACAGGAAGCTGGACGGATGTAGGAACAGGGGATTGGGTTTATGCAACATCGGGGGTTACGGATGGCGCTGATATCGTTAAGGTGTTGTCTGATACTACAACAGGCAAGGGTGAGGAATATGTTAAGAGTAAGCCTTCTCAGGCCAACCATGTAGCTGCAAGTGCAGCTGAAATTATTGAATACGATTTCCATATAGTTGGTACTGGTGCTACTGCAAACACGCAGTACTCTTTTAGAGTAGTAGAAACGAATAATCTGGGAGCCACGGAAGTAGTTTTTGACGGTTACACAAGCTGTCCCACATTGATAACCGAGCCTGGGACGGCGAATCTGCTTAGACATGGTAATGTTTTTACAGAAGGAATTGAGAAAGGATTTTTCTGGGTAAATTAATATGAAAAAAATAATATGGTCGTGGTTTTTGCCGATAACACTTTCATTAATATTGTTCGTGGTCATTCGACCGGCACTTGCGCAAACGGTTGACCCAATACATCCCGATACAGTCGGGGTTGAGAGCGTTGATGGCTACAGTCAGGTATATTATGAAGAGGGTGGTAGTAGAAAATTTATAACCTCGGGCAATATTAATAGTAAAATGCCTGTTTTAGCAGGCAAATATATCACTACGTTACCGACATAAACGGTTTGGGGCAAGTATTCCTTTACGACTTAACTGCCGATGTCCGTACTCAGTTGACATTTATTGGTAATAATTTAAATCCGAAAGTGGACGACAAAGGAAGAGTTACGTGGGAGGGTTGGCAAGATCCAAATACAACCTGGCAAATATTTTTCTTTGATGGGTTATCGACCAAACAATTAACAACAGGGGATACTTCTCTAAATCCTGATTTTTCCGGCGACTACATTAGTTATGGAAGACGAGACATAACAGACACCTGGAGAGCGGTTGTCTATTCCATAAAAGATGGTAAATCAGTTGATGTTACAACCGGGGAAAACGCCAGAAATCCTAAAATTAAAAATGGAGATATTTATTTGGCTGCGGGAAGTCTGGTCGAAGAAAAATTTTCATTAACAGTTGATGACCTGTTTTTGTTAAACCTCACGCCGATTTCGGATAGTACGGAATCGTCAAATATCGAATCGGTAAACACAGTTCTTGAAGAACTTAACGCCACACCAAGTGGGGTAGTGGAAGTACCAATCGCAACAGAATCAGGAAATAATAGCTTGTGAGTCCTTGTATAAAGTTGTGGAGATTAGCCTCAAAGGCAATTTTTTGCGTTGTATAAACTTGTAAACTTACTGCTCAGGTACGATAACTGGGGTAGCTGTTGGTGCAACAGTTGGCTTTACCGTGGGTGCGGGAGTGCTTGAAGCTTCCGGACTTGCGGCCGCCTGGTTAAAGTTGACAGCGCCGACTTCAATAATTTTATTTTCACTTTCCCTATAAAGAATCGCTTTGCCGGCCTTTTGGTAAATTAGGACTTTATCATCATTTTGGGCCTTAGAGAAAAATGGTTGATCTTTAACTACTGAAATATCTGTTACGGTTGCTATGGTTGGGGATTCGTCAGTGGGAAGTTCCATGAGTTTTGAAACCTTGGCAATTATCGCATTTGCTTCTGCTTGTGCTTGAGCGGTTCCTTGGGGTAGGCCAAACCAAGTAGGCTTTTGCTTGACGAGATATGTTCCGCCGTAAATGCCGGCTGCGAGGATTATCACGTAAGGGATCAACTTTAACATCCAACTTCCACCCTTTTTCTTGGCTACTTGGGCTACTGAATCGGTTTCTTCTTCCATTGATTTAAATTTATATCACCCGAAACTTTATTTTGCAAGAGACAACTATATAATAGTATATATGCGATATGTGACCCTTGTTATTAAGGTCCTTGTAATTTTTGCAGTTATATTATTAGGATACTATTTTATTTATCTACTACCCCACAAGGGGGAGATTAAAGAAGCCTCCTCGCATTATTCAAATTTAGTCCAAAATAGAACCGCTTATGTCAATTTAACAAAGTTGGATTCGAAAAGTCCGTCGTTTGACATTCAAAAATCAAATCTGGTGGGCATAATCAAGGAAACTAACGCAAAAGGGCTTGAAAAGCCAATTAACGAAGAGGAAAGGCGTTTTTTTGAAAAGCAAAACGAGATATTGGATAGGGTTTTTGCCACAGACTCGTATGAAGAAGGGGTTGCTATTTTGAAGTCGGACGAGTCAATAAAGCTACTTATTGATCAATCAAACCTGATAGATCAAATTAAAAAGAATATCGAAGGTTAGAATTATTCTCAAGGTGTAGCCGGAGGAGTAGCTTCTGAAGGAAGAGTAATGGGAGGTTCTACATTGGTTTCCTGAACTGTTTGCGGAGGGGTCAAATTCTGAGACGTAGCTTCAGTGGCGGGTGATTTCTGCGCCTTTAACTGATCCATCACAGTTTGTGCGGTTTTGTAATCTTCAGAGTCTTTAGATATCAGTGAAAGTACCGTTTCCATTGAAGCAATTGCTTTATCGTAATCTTTCTTGGCGGCGTAGGCAGCAGCAAGATTGTAGTGGGAGTTGGGGTAATCATTCTTTGCAACTGCTGCGAGTTGGAAGGCACTTATAGCGCTATCATAATCTTCTAGAGCGTAATAGACTCCACCCAAGGCAATTCTTAGCTCCGGGTTTAGGGGATCAAGTGCAACTGCCTGTGTGTATGTCTGTATGGCAAATTGATCACTACCTTCGGCAAAAGACATTATGCTCCTATATATTTGTGCCAAGACCTCCCAGTTACCACTTCTATTTATATTGAGAGTAACGGTTGCCTTGCCTTCAGAAATGGCCTGTTGTACAAGTTGGGTGATTGTATTGCGATCGTCCTCAGTTAGGTCTTTTCTCTCAGCAATGGAATTGGCAAGAGCCATCTCTACTTGGGCCAGGGATGCATGATATCTGTCGACGTATGGATTTAAAGTTCCGGCTTTAACCATATAGTCGTATGTGTTTTTGGCATCGTTTTGAACTAATGCTTCAAGAGACTTCTGGTAAGTTGCCTCGGCCGATACGGCTTTTGTTCCAAAAAATGCCAATGCAATTATGCCTACAAATATTGGCAAAGCAACAATTAAAGAGGGGATTTTATTGGTAGCAACGGTTATAGACTTTTCCTCCGATCCTGAAAAAACGGAAAGAAGAACCATAAAAAGGAAGATTAGTGCCGGTGCTACTGGAAAAATTGCAAAAGCTACCACCAAAACAGCCACCGAGAAGATTTCCCAATTTTTGTCTTTGATGTTGACTACAAGCCTTTTATAGACAGCTATCAATAGTATGACAAGTGCAGCAAGACCAATGAGGCCAACCTCTGTGATTAAAGTAAAGTAATAGTTGTTTGCGGAGGAAAACCTTACTTGCCACAGATTTGTTTGGTTATAGGAAATCGGTCTGTAAACATTGAAGGCTGAGAGATAGTTTGCAGGCCCTGCACCTAAAAGGGGGCTTTGTTTCAAGGTATCAATGACTATTTCCCACGATGTTTGCCAGTTAGGAAGCACTGGAGCCTGTGGTTTTCCGGGAAGCATATTCACACCCAGAAGGATTATCCCAAAAATCAATACTGATGAGGCAACTCCAAAGAAAATCTTTTTAATAGATTCTTTTTCTTTAATAATTTGGGCAACCCCGAGAGGTAAGAGAGCAAAAAGGTAAACCATGGATTGCAAATCGGATCCCAACGGATTGAACGCAGAATTTTTCATAAACTCCGGAAGTTGAGGAATTTTTGCAAAAAGTCCGAGTTCTGTGAAAAGAACGGAGACAGAAAGTATGATCCCTGACGTAAAAAGCGCTAAAAGTACAGAATTTTTACCTCTTTTTGTAAATTGGTTGATGATTAGATAAAAAATTGCAGAAAGTAATACAAATGTTGTTGTTCCGGGATAGAAAAATGCCTCCATCTTGTTGGGGGTAATAAAAATTGAGGCAACCAGGTAGACAATAGCCAAGAGAAGAACGCCAATGTCAAACTTACCGATGGACATTTTCATTTCACCTTTCAGAATTGATCTGGTCAAGGATGTAATAAGGGCAAGTGAGATTATGACGCTTGCAAGAATTTCTTTTGGAATAAAATAGGGCGAGGGAAATCCCGGGAGAGTAAAAACTGCGAAAAGTAATACACCGGCGAGAATTAAATATTTTTCAGCCTCCTTTAAGAATTTTTCCATAGCTAAAGTACTAAGTAAGTATCGATTGTGAAAGATTCACTGTCAACAACATCATTTCAGATCATATTTTTCATTTAATGACGGTTTTTCCGAAAATCTTGATTCCGCCTTTAAATGCCGGTATCTGACTTCCTGATGGCGCTGCCTGTGTTGAGAACGAATAAGGAGACACCTGTGTAGAACTCCAAGTATTGGTTCCGGCAGGATCTATTGCATAGCTCTTCCAATAGTAGGTGAAGCTGTATTGAAGCGGTGTTTGAACTGTGTGTGTACCCTGCGTTCCGCTTGTATAAGCAGTGTTGCCGTTTGCGTTTTGTCCGCTCCAGCCCGTTTGGGACGTGGATTGATCAAAAGTCTGACAGTTTGTTGTCATTGCTGAGTTTTCACAAAGAATTATTTTGTATTGAACGTAATCAGCGTCCGTGTCTGTTGCGGTTGTCTTTATAGATGGGTTTACAGATTGATTGGTTGCTGTATCTGTCGGTGAGTCAAGACTTGGTACTCCCGGGGCGGAATTTACACACGTTCCTCCAGAGGTTACCGTATAGCCTGAATTAAAAGCATCACCTGTTGAATAAGTTGCACAGATTGTTCCTACCGTGTTTGTGGAACGGGAAAGATAAAGATAGCTAACCGAGTTGCCTGATGGTGTAATGGTCCAACTGTTAGTATCAGATGATTGAAGCGTTAAAATTTTTCCGGTTGCACCCGTCATTGTCCATGTACCACTTACGGTGGTAGTGGAGTTTCCTGCATACTGAATAGTTCTTCCGGCAGAATTACCGGTGGTTGATGCATATAAATTATTGAAAGTGGTATTTCCGGAAATAGCTTGTGTGCTTGAGTCGGCTCCGTTTAGAGTCACTGTTCCTGTGCCACCCGAAAATGAACCACCGCCATTTGTCCAATTGCCGGAAAGATTAGTATTTGCTCCTGCGGTATATGTTCCGGCGGACAAGGTTGCGTTACCGGCAATATTTACCGTAGCCGGGGCAGTAAAATTTCCCGTTGTTTGAATGAATGTATTTATGTTTAAAGTGGTTGTACTTCCGGAAACCGATAATGTTTGCCCGACAGTTTTTGCCAGAGTTAAACCGTAAAAAGTCTGGCTTGTAGCGCTGCCATTGATAGCTTGAGCGCCTGTTCCATCAAAGGTGACCGTGTTTGTGCCCGGAGTAAAAGTACCACCATTATTGGTCCAGTCGCCGAACACGGTTGTCGCTGTTCCTGCCGTGTAAGTTCCTGCCGAGAGAGTAACATTGCCGTTAATATCCATTGTTGCAGGGGCGGTAAAATTCCCCGTGGTTTCAGTAAAGTTGGTAACTGTTAAAGCGGTTGTGCTACCCGAGACGGACAAAGTTTGCCCTGCGGTTTTTGCTACGACTAGAGCATAGAAAGTCTGGCTGGCTAAAGACCCGTTAATCGCTTGACCGGCTGTACCGCTAAAGGTAATTGTATTTGTTCCCGGTGTAAAAGTACCTCCATTATTGGTCCAGTTGCCACCTGTTACATTGGTGTTGGTTCCTGCCGTATAGGTTCCGGCAGTCAGAGTTGCTCCTGCGGCAATATTCATTGTTGCGGGAGCAGTGAAGTTACCGGTAGTCTCTGTAAATCCGTTTACCGATAGAGTAGTTGTCGAACCGGACACACTTAACGTGGTTCCCACTGTTTTTGCTACAACCAAACCATAAAAAGTTTGACTTGCGGCCGATCCCTGAACAGCTTGGGCACCCGTGCCGTTAAAAGTAACAGTATTTGTTCCCGGAGTAAATGCTCCGCCATTATTTACCCAGTTGCCACCTACAGTTAAATCAAAGCCATTGCTATTTAGCGTTCCGGCAGAGAGAGTTGTTGTTCCGGCTATTATAGTGGCTGCATCCAGGCTCTTTGTTGATGTACCCTGTATGGTCAAATTTCCATAAGTTGGCACCCCTGATACTGTCTGGACTTGATCTGAAGCATATGTCACTGTACTTGCCGAATTTAGACTTATGTGGGCGGCAGTGAATGATGTTGGGAATGTGGTTGCCGTGGCTGCAGAGCCCAAGAAAAGACCTGTTCCGGATGCCATGGATAGGGTTCCGTTAATATTTCCTGTGATTTGATATCCTCCATCCGCCAAAGTTCCGCCGGATACAGTTAGATGGTAATTGACTGTGGTGGCACTTCCAAGGGTTCCGGTTCTGCCTGCCATGCTGATTTGTAGAGTATAAAAAGTAATAGTGCCGGGGGATGAGGTCAAAACCAGATCGGTTGAAGTTTCACTAAAGTTAACTGTTGATCCGCCCGCGTTGAAAGTGCCTGCCCGTGTGAATAAGGGGCCTGATGTACCGTTTATTGTAACAACGGAATTATTTGCATTAAAAGTTCCGGCTGTTCTTATATTTATAGTTCCGGTTGTAAACGCATGATTTGAACCGCTTACGGTATCCAAGGTTGAGAGTCCCGAACTCTCTGCTTTGATATCGGTAAGTCCTGTCACGATGGTTGTTCCTCCCAGGTTTACCGTTAAAGTATTGGCCCCTGCGGATGTGGGATCAATGATGAAATTATTATTGACAGTAAACGCTGCCCCCATTGCATATGTAGCAGGGCCACCAATGGTTGGGGATAGTGTTAAGTTGTAAAAAGCACTTGAACCGGTAAATGTTCCGGACAAAAGTGCGGTTGGTGTTCCTGCACCGCTAAAAATTGTCGTTGATCCTGTTCCCGCAGTAAAAGTTCCCGAATTGGTTAATAAAGTGCCTGAAGTATCGGTTATAGTCAAGGTTGATCCGTTAATATTTAGTGTTCCTGTGGAGGCTATACTTATAAGCGCAGAGGTAAGAGCATGGTTTGTCCCGGTGGTAGTTAGAGTATCGCCGGCAGTTACGGATAATGTTCCGCCAACTACAGTAGACCCTGTCAGACTTTTTGTTGAACCACCGTCTATGGTTAAATTATTGTAGGTAAATGTAGCCACATTTTGTGCACTTGCACTGTCATAAGTAACGGTCCCACCATTTGCGCTAAATGTTCCACCGCCTGTTACAGCTCCAGAAATTTGCAATGTGCCGCTGGTGGATGTAAATGTCCCACCCGACACGGTAAATGCTCCGTTTATATCCCATGTGGCAGAGCCTCCAGTTACTGCACCTGCTGACTGCTTAAATCCTGCTGCGGTTACCGTTCCGCCGGGTGCATATTTAGCATCCGTATCCTTAATCCTGATTTGATTAGTTGACCATGTAAGGTTTAATGCCCCGGTTGTGGATGTAAATCCGACATCGGTATCGCTACATCCTCCCGAATCATTATCACAAGCCTCCAAGGCTGAATTGGCAATGGTGTTTGAAGTATTACTGTAATCAATCCCAACAATGACACCATCTTTATAAAGCGATAGGCCCGTACAACTTGTGGTGCCTCCTGCACATGTTGAGCCGTATTTAAATACAAGTGTGGCATTGTCGGTATTGGTTGTATCCATCCAAAGAGTAATAACCGTTCCGTCTGCAGGCTGAGTTACACCCGAAAATGTAAAGGTACCGCTTGAAAGATTGACAGTAGTTGAAGCTGCTGCCCCGATCGACATTCTTATAGCCGGAGTTCCTGCCAGGGGGGTAGATTCATCAGTTCCGTAAACCGTGCCTGAAATAGTAATACCTGATGCGGCTGGTGTAAAAGTGCCAATAGAAACCCCCGCATCATAATTACCGTAGTTGTCTTTTTGGAAAACTTTATACGTATATGCTTGGCCGTTAGTTAAGGCGGTGTTTGTACACCCTACGCTTCCTCCAGTACCGTCAGTTTTACTAAGTGCAGTAGATGAATTACTGGAAATTACACATGCTGCCGTTGCAGTACTATTTACATCTCCGGCGGATGGGGTAGAGCCTTCGGTGGGGACTTCGGATCCGGCAGAACTTCCTGTCCAACGGTAAACTACCGACCCCGATGTGGTATTAAAATCGCTGCTACTTGATGTTGTCCAATTAACAGTTACTGCCGCATCTCCCGCACTTCCGCTAGTGAGCGTTGCTCCATTCGGAGCAGTATTATCAATAGTAAGCGCATTGGCGTTTGAATCTGTGCCTGCTTTGGTATTTCCACTACCACTGGTCCAGGTCGAAGAAACATACGGAGATACGCTGTATGTTCCCGAGGCTAATGTGTGGTCTTTAGGTGTTACACATACATAGTATGTATTCCCTCCAGTTGTTGCAGAAAGTGCAGTACCCCCAGAAAAGCTTACACTATCACTACTTGGAGTAACTGCACTGAAATAAAGTGTGCCGCTACAGGAAGTGTCTCTAATGGAAACACTGTCAACAGCTGCATATGAACCCGCAGGGGAACCTGCGAGAGTTAAAGTTAGGGCAGTGATGGTATCTGAACCGGTATTTGTGGTGTATGTAAACTGACCTGCGGAACGAATTCCGCTTGCGGGGGCGACCGTTGCCGCACCCGGATCACTGCTTGTTGATAATGTAGTGGTCGCTGCGGGTGGTGTGTATGAGACATTGAGAGCAACATAATCAACAAACACATCGGCGTTGGCGGAGGTAGCGAGTATGCCAATCGCAATACCAAAGTTCGAACTCTTGACCCAGGCGGCCGTGAGAGAATTGCCCCAGGAATCGCTTGTGCCCCCTTTTGTTATTATTGTTGCAGTATTAGTGGTTAATGCAACAGGTGTTGTACAGTTATTTGTACCAACCTTAGCCTTAGATGTATCAAGCAATTGACACAAATCCACGGAACCTGTTAGGCCCGAAGCATTATATGCATTGATTGTGGCGGTGATACCATTTATTGTTGAGCCGTCTGGAATAGCGCTAAAATCAAAGCCTGTCGCTTTAAGCACATAGGTTTGATCGGGGCTGTCGAATGTGGATGCAGTCACCTCTGCATATACTCCATTATCGGAATAAATATTAGTGGGATTAAGCCAAGTATTATCGGACCATGGAGACTCTGATACTGTCTCACCTAGAGTTGGGAGTACTGCGCCGGTTGCATCTGCTTTAACATTATAAATTTTCGGTGGGAATCTAACACTTTCCCCATTTTTTACCGGTAGCCAAATACCGGGCAAGCCGGTTAGAAGCCAGGAGAATGTTAATACTATTATTAATAATGGTTTAATGAGTCGTTTAATCTTCATTTTTATTTTGCCGCTACTATTTGCCATTCATTTTTATTTTGCCGCTACTATTTGCCATT
>Ga0156740_121_pt1 | contig 13604 bp, 11 predicted proteins | sample RifOxyD1_FD_112069 | JGI IMG/M metagenome (GOLD analysis project Ga0156740, IMG submission 112069) | Candidatus Woesebacteria bacterium RIFOXYD1_FULL_41_28 | reverse complement strand
TTTTGGAGACCGCTGTTCTGCCGTTTAACTACGCCCCTAAGTGCTCCTATTATACCTTAAACGACTCCGTATTGAAAAAGTGGGGGATTTATAGTAATATCTACTATAGGTTGCACATTCAAATAACCATTATCTAGGGAGGAAAAAATGACAGATTGTCATGAAAGGCCAGTAGTTAGTTGGGTGGGCCGAAGAATCGGTGATATTTTTACCGATTTGGACGGAAGTGTTTGGCAAGTCCAGGTGGATTATAACACCAAAAAGGTAATTCCTGTCAAAGTTCAGGATGCACAAAACCCAATAAAGCTGCACACTCGTTGTTGTAAGCTGACTATTCGGCATAAGTTTTAAATAAATTAATTCACTAGTTTGTCATTAGTAACAGAAATGGGCACAACGCAACCTGGGAGAACACTTAAGATAACCTTTCAAAAAACCCTTATCCTGCAAGGATATCTTTTGAATTTTTATCTGTGTTCTCCCGTGCCCGTAGTTTTTACAAAAGAAGCAACTTAGATTTTGGTGTTTATTTTAATCAGGGGAACTTTTTCCTGCGTAGATGGAAAAACGTAAGACGATTTTGAAGTTCCGATTTCTTTAATTAGCTCCTCTTTATTAAGGTACTCAATCTTACCACTAAGGTGGGACGGAAGGCTTCTTATAATTTCCTCAAATTCCTTAGGGTCAACCATGTTTGGGTTCGGGAGAATATCGACCTTGTTAGACAACTTAGATCCGAGGTAAACCATGTCTCGTACCATAGTTGGGTAAGGAGAAATACACTGTAGCCGACTTGCTTTTGGAAAACCACTTTTAATTAGATCGCTGGCGTCGAGAGAAAATAAAGCAGCTAACGATCTTGTTATTGTTTTAGGAAAGGTAAGATCTTCCGTTCCTGCTTGAATCTTTTCAGGAAATTTTCCGTTAGGATCAAAGCCCATGACAATCGAGTCAGTTTCTGAAAACGCAGAATCGAGGGGACTAAGAGATGTACCATACCCAATTTCATATATAAGCTTAAAACCCTTACTTTTTGCTTTTATCGCCAAAATGTTGGCAATACCAAGCTGATCATTTTTTGAAAGGTGGTTAAAAGTAAAAGCGGGAAGTGGGTATTTTTTCCCCTGGTGAACATAAACAGTTCTTCTGGCGGATTCAAAACTGTCGCCGATAAGCTCCTGATAATGCAATTCTTTCGGAAAAGGATAATAAGCTTCTGGTTGGCTGACATGCTCCATATAATGCATTTTTTCACAAAATAAAGGAGATTGGAATATCCTTTAACTTATGTTGTTTGCATTCTTGCTGTATAATCTTCCCAACTATGGGTACACTTGAACACGAAGCACAAGTTGATTTTGAAGCTGTAGGCAGGAAGCTAATATCAGCGGAAGCTTTGAATAAGGATGAAATATTTCTGGTTTTCGGCAGAGCTACGAATTTTGCCTCTGATTTGATCGACAGTAAACTTGATCAAACACACGCTGCCTCATCTGTAAGTGTTGAGGTCAGAAGCCACATGACTGTTATAGTTTTGGATAGGTTGGTTTCGCTTTATCAAGGTGGTTCTACACCACTGTTTGCCAATCTCAAAGAGGCTGTTTGTCAGACGTTTTCAATCAAAAGCGAAGATCTTTCTGACGAGAGGTTGCATTCGGTGTTAAGTTCTAGCCTTGATGAATATTTTAGTAAGGATATCAGTGAAGAGGTCAAAAAAAACATGGGTCTCATTCGAGGAGCTGTTGATCAAGTGGCTTCAAAGGATGCCTAATTTACTTAAGTTTTGAAGTTTCTTTGTGGAGCTGTACTTTTCGGCAAGTAGAACAATATTTCTTGAGTTCAAGCTTTGAACCCTTCTGATTCTTTAGCTCCATGTTTACCTTGTTTCTTTCAGTGATGTAATTTTGATTTTTACACACGGAACAAACTAAAGCTACAATTTCTCGGGCTCCGCCTTTTTTTGCCATATGGAGGTCATTTTAACATAGATTTACGCACTAGGGAATATGTAAGCGTTGTTGTATAATTTGGCATACCGCTTTGGTATGCCTGGGTAGCTCAGTGGCAGAGCACGTACTTGGTAAGTACGGGGTCGTGAGTTCAATCCTCACCTCAGGCTCAAAAGGCTCAAGCATAGCTTGAGGTCGTGAGAATACACCGCAATTTGAAAAATTGCCAATCATCACCTCAGGCTCAAATAATTAAGCTGGAGTCTCCAAATGAGTAGAAACGGTAGTTTTCCTTAATAGCTTCTTGATAAGCTTTACCAACTATAGAACTTTTGAAACTTTCGAATTTGTGCCCCGTATTCGGGTAACTGACGAAAGAGGAAACCAGAGCAATCAGGGTTGATTTGGGGAGATGAAAATTGGTAATAAGTGCATCCGTAAATTTGAATTTGTATGGAGGGTAAATAAATATGTTAGTTGACCCTTTTTGGGGAACTAATTGGTAAATTCCGGTCTTTTTCTTTACACAAGTTTCCAAAACACGAACCGTGGTTGTGCCTACGGATATTATTCTTTTTCCTGCTTTTCTTGCCTGATTTAGCCTCTCGGCCGTGCCTTTTTCTAATTCAAAATGTTCAACATGTATTGGGTGGTCTTCAATATTTTCACTTTTAATAGGGGCAAAAGTTCCCAGGCCAACATGTAGAGTTACATATTCTATCCGGACACCTTTGGATTTAATTTTTTTAAGTAAGCTGTTGGTAAAATGAAATCCCGCAGTTGGGGCTGCAACAGAACCGGTCGACTTTGCGTACACCGTTTGATATTCTTTTCTGAGTTCCTGCTCTGTTTCACCGGAGTTGATATATGGTGGTAGAGGAGTGTGGCCGTACTTACGGAGTAATTCAAGCATTTTAATTTTCCCCAGATGGGTGTCAATAATGGCTGTTATACCCTCATGTCCCACAACGTTAAGTAAGTGCTTCCCGAGAACAATATTTGTGTTGGGTTTGACTCCGGGATGGGATAGGGTAGACCAGATTCCCGGTCTAATCTCCTCCAAAAACAGTAGTTCGACCTTGCCCCCGGCAGAATGTCCCAAACCCTGTTGAAGGATTACTTTCTGAGCATATATCCTTGCTGGAAAAACTTTCGTTTTATTTAATACCAATACGTCATCCGGCTTCAAAAAACTCTCAATATCATAGAATTTACGATGATTGATTTTGCCGGTTTTTCGGTCAATAATCATTAACCGCGAATGGTCACGTGGGGAGGCTTGAGAGTTTGCTATTAAATCTTTTGGGAGGGAGTAATCAAAAAGTGAGGCTTTCATGGTAATGGAATTATACGCTCGATATAAGATATAATACAGCTTACCAGCCGGCGTAAAACGTAAACACGTCGGATATGCCTTGCCGGCGTAACTCAGCGGTAGAGTAGCTGTTTTGTAAACAGCAAGTCAGAGGTCCGAATCCTCTCGTCGGCTCACAGATTAAATATTGATAGGCTGAGGTGGCGGAGCGGTCAAACGCACGAGACTGTAAATCTCGCGTCCGAAAGGGCTACTCAGGTTCGAATCCTGACCTCAGCACTTGTGCTTCATTCAGTCTCGGTGCTTTGTCGAATGTGCACGGCGAATCCTGACCTCAGCACTTGTGCTTCATTCAGTCTCGGTGCTTCATTTGAAGAAGAAATTTATGGCAAAAAATTGACCCCGCCTTTAAAAGCCTGGCTGCATTCCTGGATAATCCAGGTGGGTAAGCTGCCTCCCTCGGCATAAAAGCCTTGGTCGGACTCTGCCTTCCCATTGCACTTTAATTGATCAGGAAATTTAAACCAGATCATTTATCGACAGGGTCAATATAATGATAGCATATTGGGTCAATCTCAAAAATAGCCGGGGATAAGTATTTTAAGAAGAAAATTGATTATCGGGCTAGTAATAATGTTGACCAGGGAGCTGCCTCCAAACGAGGGAAATATTAGGATGAAGATTAATATCATTCCGAACCTATCGAGGAAGCTATTGTATGAACGCGCCTCTTTCTCCGGCAGGATTCCCGTCAGGACCTTTCCTCCGTCAAGCGGGTTGATGGGTAAGAGATTAAAAATTGCCAGTACTACGTTAAATTGAATTAGATAGTAAAACATTCTAAAAAAAATAAAATCAGGAAACACAGTCAAGAATACTCTTAAAAATATGGACAGAATTACAGCAAAAACCATGTTTGTAAGTGGTCCGGCAAGCGAAATAAGAGCCATGTCCTTTTTGGGATGTTTGAGATTGTAGGGATCAACCGGTACCGGCTTGGCCCATCCAAAAACAAATGGAGAACGAAGCACCAAAAGGGCAAGCGGAAGAATGATAGTTCCAACCAAATCTATATGGCGAAGCGGGTTTAAGGTGAGCCGTCCCATAAGTCTTGCCGTTGGGTCGCCGAGCTTTTCAGCCACGAGCCCGTGCGCGACCTCGTGGATAATTATTGCCATTGCAAAACCTATGATGCCGATTATGAGAATTAGAATATCCATTGCCACCTTCGGTCATTATATAGTATAATCCTCACCATGGCATACATTTGCGATAACTGTGGAAAGGGAATAGTTCATGGCCGTCAGAGCACTCACGGCAGGGGTGTTGCTGGTAAAAGATGGAAGAAAAGAGCCCAGAAAACGCCAAGATTATTCAAACCAAACCTTCAGAAGATTGCTACAACGGTTTCAGGTAGCATTGTTCAAATGAAACTTTGTACAAGTTGTATCTCCAGATTCAGAAAATTAGGTAAGATTAAAAAACCTCAAGCGGCTTCAAAAGTAGCGTCTTTGTAAGAAATTACTTGACACTTACTCAGGCGAACTGCATGGCATTATAGCCTTCCTTAAATTGTTTCCAGGAGACCGGGTCTTTTCCCTCGAGTTGTACGAGATCTAGAATTAGTTTTCCGTCTTCAACATGAGAACCCAAAAGTTTTAACCTACGCGTTGTCTTGTCGGTTGGGTTTAGTTTAACCAGAGTCCAAGCTCCGGGCCAGGAAGACATTGCCCGTATAAATCGTTCTATTTCAATAGGAGGGGTTTTTAGCAAATCAACAAAACCGTCCTCCCTTTTCATGATTTTGGTAAAAGTAGCCTCTTTTTCGTTTTGAATTTTAAGTTTAATTTTTCCTTGAGCATAAGGAGTCAGCATTTCAGTAATAACTTTTGCAGACTTTTCAAAAAGCCTGTTTCTGAGAATATCGGAGGTATCTGTCGGTAAGATTTGCTCCCTAAATTGAGTAATAACCGGACCATGATCCACTTTTTCATCCATTTTAATTATCGAAACTCCTGTTAATTCATCACCATTGGCAATGGCTGCCGGAACAGGGGATGCACCCCTATATTTCGGCAAAAGAGATGGATGGACTACTAAAATTCCCTGTGGAAAAAGATTGATCACTTCTTTTCTAATGATCTCTCCGTACGATGCCAATATTCCGATAGTAGCATCGGGAGTATTTTCGATCAGTTCTTCCGCAGAATAATAAATAGGCACTCCATGTTCGTGTCCCCATTTATCGACAGGAGAATAGGTTAGAGTCTTTTTTCTTCCCAAAGGCTTGGGCGACTGTGTAACAACAGCTGCTATAGGGGATCTTCCCGGACCTGTCACAAATTCTTTGTGAATAGTTTTCAAAACAGGCAGTACGTAGCTTGGTGTACCGAAAAATACTATTTTCAAAGGAGCTCAACCTCCTCCCATTCATCACCCTCCACTTTATAGAGAGTTTTGCCTTCGCTGATAATGTGATCTATAAATAGCACTCCTTCAAGGTGGTCGATTTCGTGAAGAATTATTTGGGCACGAAAACCTTCAAATGTTTCGGTTATGGTTTTTTCGGATTCATCAAGGTATTTAACGGTAACTTTAGGCGCGCGCTTAAGGGGCCCGTAATAAAAGGGGATTGAAAGGCAGCCTTCCAGGATCTCCTTTTTCCTTTTATCTACCTTTTCTTTAGTTGTGTTTTTTTGTATTTTTAAGATTTCGGGATTAATAATGACTCTTTCAAAATCCCTATCTTTTGCCAAAAAAATACTCAGGTTTTTTCCAATTTGCGGAGCCGCAAGACCGACCCCCTCCGGATTTTTTTGCACGCTTAGGGTGTCTTTGAGATCTTTTATAAGATCCTTAACCTTTTTATCTATTTTGGAAACCGGTTTCGCTTTCTTTCGTAGAATTGGGTCGTTTGAGAGGACAATTTTTCTAATCATAGCTGAATTATATCAAAAAATCGGCCAATTTGGAAAAACCCAAAATTACCTAATGCTTTCAAGGTATTGCTTGGACAATGAGTCGGTGGGGTCAATGTTTGTAAGGATATACTCCAACTCATTTTTTGCCTCCGGTTTTTTTTCGGCATCAATCAATAAGATTGCATACGCGAGCCTGGCTTCTTTATAATTTGACTTCAGATCGACCGTTTTTTTGAGGGTTTGGAGGGCTAAGTCATTTTCTCCGATACGGGAATAGATGAGTCCAAGGTTATAGAAAAGTTTAGCGTCCGTTGGAGCTTGCTTAATTGCGACCAGAAGCACGTCTCTGGCATTAAGTAAATAATTTGGATCAATTGCCGAAAGCATAACAAAAACGCCAAATTCTATACGTTTCATATTTACGTTGGCGGGAGAAAGGTTTACTGCCTTTACAGAATTTTCGATGGCAGCTTCAGTCAACTGTGACGCAGCCGTCGCTTGTCTTGCTTCATTGTAAGCAAGGGCAAGGTTGGTATAGGTTCTTGCCAATTCACCGTAGTAGATACTCTGGTTTGGTTCTAATTTCGCAGCGTCAAAGATGTAGTTTACAGCCAAATCTTGCCTATTCACCTTGTTGTAATTGGATCCTGTTGCATAAAGATAATCAGCATACCAATAACGGCAGATAAAAAAGACAATGACGGCAGCTCCAGATGCGACTATCCAATTTAAAATTTTTTGATTGGAATTGGGACTTGGTTCTTTTTCATCTTTGGAATCTGTGCCTGCCAAAACCACCGAGAAAGCAGGATAGAGATAGAAGATGATTTGCACAGGAACTACAGAAAAACCAAAGAAATTGGTCGCCAGAATGGAAACATAACCGGCTATGAAAGCTATCGACATGGTGGGCCAGGTCTCAGCCTGGTCATTATCGTTTTTGCGTAGTGAATTTTTGACAATTAAGTAAATCGAAAAGCCGATCATTGCCAAGTAGGCAAGAATCCCCACGGTTCCAGAATTTGCCATAAAATTTAGATATTCATTGTGGGCTTTGTTATAGATAAAATCCCACTCGGTAGTTAAGTTGTGTGCAATCGGTCTGGATGAATAATATGAATAGGCAAAAGTTTCCACTCCCGTTCCGAAGATTGGATATTTTTCCCAAATTTCAAGAGCGCCTTGCCAGACGATTTTACGGATAGTGGTCGATTCTGTTCCGCCTGTTTCAAGCGCAGTTCCTGTCGCCTGGGGAGCGGCTGTAACCTGATCCACCTTTTTACTATCAATAATTTTGAAAATGCTTGGTGTATATTGGGTTCCGAATACCCCCGCAATAGCCAATATCAAAATATTAAAGACAAAAAACTCCCTAATGTGGGTAAACCTGCTTTTTAGAAAAATCGCTCCCCAAAAGACAATTTCGGCCAGGCAAAAACCCAAAAGTCCCGAGCGTGATCCGGTGAAGACTAATACTGTAAAAAAGAGTGAAGTTAGAAAATAGGGAACTAGGGAATTGAAATTCAATTTAAAATCGCTTTTATGCAGGCCTTTTGCCCACGTTATCGGGATTAGTGTGACAAGCCAAGCCGCAAGCCAATTTGGTTGTCCCAATGTAGAAAAAACTCTTGATTGAACGTCTTGCTGCCAAACATCTTTATCAATTCCGAGACGTTCCAAGACTCCGTAAATTGACACAAACACCGCAGACCAAAGAGTGGTATTGATAATTTTTTTCGCACCAGGCTTGTCAACATTTGAAACGAATGCCCAGTACAAAAGCAAGTAGGAGATAATGGAAAGAAGGCCGCCGTTAAATCTGGAATAATATCCGAACCAGGAAGTTAATGGATCTATCGAAAGCAATGTGGAAATAAACTGGGATCCCAAAAAAATCAATAGGGGTATGTCTAATATTGTGCGACGAAATATGAATTTTCTGCTGAGTATGATTCTTATCAACCATGTGGCCAAAATCAAGGTCGTTAAAATATAGACCAAAATCATTTTATTAAACTCAAAAAGTTCTGAAGTATACGGCCATAGAATTAAAGGAACAAGAAAAAATAAAACACCAAATAGTAATAAAATTATTTTTTGAGGAGATTTCACAATCTAAATTGTAGCACAAGATGAAAAAACCCTTTGCAACTTTTTCTTAAATAGGTATACTCCTTTTTGCTACACCATGAAATTTATAAATCCTATTGATAGGCTCCTGGGTATGTTCTCCCATGATATTGGTATAGATTTAGGAACTGCAAACACCTTGGTTTATGTAAAGGGAAAAGGAATTGTCATTAGAGAGCCGTCGGTCGTAGCCAGACATAAAAAGTCTAAAGAAATTCTTGCAATCGGTGCCTCCGCCAAAAAAATGACCGGAAGGGCTCCATCGATGATCGATGTAATTAGGCCTCTAAGAGACGGTGTTATCGCAGATTTTGATGCAACTGCCGCAATGCTTTCTTATTACATTAAAAAAGTTCATGAATCAGGGAATACCTTTCCTCAAATCCCAAGACCAAGAGTCATAATAGGAATTCCATCCGGTGTCACTGAGGTTGAAAGAAGGGCTGTTGCGGAGGCGGCGCTTGATGCTGGTGCCAGAGAAGCAAATTTAATAGAGGAACCCATGGCGGCAGCGATCGGTGCAAAACTTCCGATTTCCGGACCCGAAGGAAACTTTATTGTTGACATAGGTGGAGGCACCAGCGAGATTGCAGTAATTTCATTAGGTGGAATAGTGTTGGGAAGAAGTGTTAGGGTTGCCGGTGATGAAATGGACGAAGCTATTATTAACTATGTTCGTTTAAAGTATTCGCTGCTTTTGGGACAACCAACGGCAGAGGCTGTTAAAATTGGAATTGGGGCAGCCGAGATTGGCAATAAAGACCAAAAGCCCGGAAGTGACCAAAAGTTTACAGTTGTCCGGGGAAGAGACCTGGAAACCGGATTACCCAAGTCGATTAAGTTAACCAACGAGGAGATTCAAGAGGCTTTAAGCCCGATCGTGCAGGAAATTATAGGAAACATTGTTGACACCCTAGAAGAAATGCCACCTGAACTGACTGGTGATATTATGGAGAGGGGTATAGTATTAGCCGGAGGAGGTTCACTTATTTCCGGTATAGATAAGGCGATCTCTGATGCCGCTAAGATGCCGGTCTGGATCGCTGAAGATCCCCTTACTTGTGTTGTAAGAGGCTGTGGTATGTGCCTTGAAGACAGTGGTTTATTGAAAAAGATACGTGTGACGAAAGGTTTATGAGTAGGTTACAGATAGTAAGTTAAAAGAGAGAGTACATTTATGCATCCTTTATCTTCTGTAAAATCTCAATCTTGGTTGGCCTGGTTTTTGAGAGGGATATTGATCCTTCTGTTTTTGATTCTGTTTGCAAAGTTAATTGAAGTCCAGGTTATAAAAGGGAATTATTACAAAAATCTTTCTAAAGAAAATCGAATTAGACGTGTTATTATCCCTGCCCCAAGAGGTAAAATTTTGGCTCGGGGTGGAGAGGTTTTGGCGGGAAACATTGAGGTTAAAAAAAGCATCGAATTTACCGACAATGGAGGTTTTGTACTTTCGGAAGATTTAACAAAATCTGAGGATGGCCAGTTAGTAAATGATTATAAAAGGTATTATCCTCTTGAAGATAAATTTTCTCATGCATTAGGCTACATGGCACAGGTCGGTGAAAAGGAGGTTGGAAAAATTAACCCAGATTGTCCTGAAAAAGGTCCAAGAAGGTCGGATTCCCTGATGGGAAAAACAGGGCTGGAGGAGTCGTACGAATGCTTACTTGCGGGGGCACCCGGAGAGGAAATTATTGAAGTAGACGCTTCCGGTCAGGAAGTAAGAGTTCTTGGCAGAAAAGATCCCTCATCAGGCAAAGACTTACAGACAACGATTGATTATGGGCTTCAGGTTGAGGTTGCAAGTAAAATGAACGGCAAAAAAGGAGCGGCTATAATTACCGACACAAATGGTCAAATACTGGCTTTCTATTCTTACCCCGGCTTTGACCCCAACATCTTCATGAATGAGGGTAATAGCGAGAAAATAAGTTCGTTACTGAACAATGAGGACTTACCTTTCTTCAATAGGGTTATCGCCGGAACTTTTCATCCGGGATCGGTTTTTAAGCCTGTTGTGGCCATTGCAGCGCTTGAAGAATCAGCCATAGATGAAAACTATGTCTATAACGATCAGGGTGTAATTACGGTAAATGATTATTCCTACACCAACTGGTACTTCACCGAATACGGAAGAACAGAGGGTTTGACAGATTTAGCTAAAGCTATTGCCCGTTCAACTGACACTTTCTTTTACACAATCGGACAAATGGTTGGTCCTGAAAGCATTGCAAAGTGGGCAACAACTTTTGGTTTGAATGCTCTAACGGGAATTGACATTCCGGGTGAAGTGGAAGGACTTATACCTACACCGGAGTGGAAAAAAATTACAAAAAAAGAATCCTGGTATCTGGGTAACACTTATCACATGTCGATTGGACAAGGCGATGTCTCTGTAAGTCCGATTGAAATAAATACCTACATTTCTGCGATTTCTGTCGGAGGTTCGCTTTGTCAACCCAGGTTTAATATGAACAAAAATCCAATTTGTCGCAAGGTAAAAGTATTGCAAAGCAACCTTGATCTGGTTAGAAAAGGAATGGAAGAGGCGTGCACCGAAGGTGGTACGGCTTATACTTTTTTTGATTTTGCTGATAAACATGGTGGTATCAAGGTAGCATGCAAGACCGGAACAGCCGAAGTTAGCGCTGACGGAACACCACACGCATGGTTCACTTTTTTTGCTCCAAACGATAAGCCTCAGATAGTTGCAACAATTCTAATTGAAAAAGGAGGACAAGGGTCCTCTGTGGCGGGATCGATTGCCAGGGAAATTGCCGACTATTATTTTGCTTCATTTGTAAATTAACTCTTTTCGCAGCAATTATTTAGTTTTAATCTATTATTGTGACCGAAAGTGAGTACCTGACAGCTATTTCCGCTTTTGCCTATTTTGGACCAATGAGGGCCAGACTTTTAGTCTCATATTTTAATTCTGCAGCTAAAGTTTGGAAATGTACTTCAAAAGAACTTCTAGAGTTGGGTATTTCTGAAAAGAAAGTAAAAGAATTTATTGATTTTAGAAAAAGCTTTAACCCGGAGTTATATTTTAGAAAGTTATCAAAACTTAACATAAAAGTTACAACCATATTTGACGATGATTTTCCCGATAGTTTAAAGGAGATAAGTGGGGGCCCTGTGGTTTTGTATTACAAAGGAACTCTAAAAGGTCTTAATGCCAGTTCCGTTGCTATTGTAGGGACAAGAAAGATGACTTTCTACGGGCGTGAGGTGACGGAAAAATTTTCCCAAGAACTCTCAAGTTTTGGTGTAACCATTATCTCAGGATTGGCCCGTGGAGTAGACACAGCCGCTCACAAAGCCTGTCTTGAGTCCGGAGGAGTCACTGTTGCTGTTTTGGGTAACGGTCTTGATAGCGTGTATCCACCGGAAAACAAAAAGTTGGCCGATATGATTGTTGAAAAAGGAGGGGCGCTTATCAGTGAGTACCCACCGGGTAGTCCTGCACTTCCAGTCAATTTTGCAGTCAGAAATAGGATTGTGTCAGGACTTGCCAGCTCTGTGCTTGTTGTTGAGGGTGCTGAAAAAAGCGGGACTTTGCTTACCGCATCCCACGCAGCTGATCAGGGTAAAACCGTTTTTGCAATACCGGGACAAATTACCTCACCACTTTCCAAAGCGCCGTTATTTCTATTGAAAAATGGTGCGAAGATGGCAACAGAAGTTAAAGATGTTTTGGATGAACTTGATATAGAGGTCAAAGTTGACCGGGATAAAATGGAGACGGCCATGCCAAGCGTACCCGAAGAAGTAAAAATTATTGATATATTAGAGAATGAACCCTTGCATCTTGACGAGCTTGTTAGAATATCAGGTAGCAAAACATCTGAAGTTTCTGCTAGACTGACAATCATGGAAATGAAAGGGATGGTTAGAAACATTGGAGGAGGCATTTACAAAAAGATCAAATGAATTTAATAATTGTTGAAAGTCCGACAAAAGCAAAGACTTTGGGAAAGTTTCTTGGGAGCGAGTATTCTGTAGAAGCAACTGCCGGGCACATAAAAGATTTACCCAAAAGTAAACTCAGCATTGATATCGAAAATAATTTTAAACCCGATTTTGTCGAAGTTCCCAAGAAAAAAGAACTTATCAAAAAGATCAAATCGGAAGGTAAAAAAGCAAAGGTTGTCTATTTAGCAACAGATCCTGATCGTGAGGGTGAAGCCATTGCTCAACACGTCTCGGAAGTTTTGGGACCTAATTCGAAGTTTAAGAGAATTACATTTCATGAGATAACAAAAGAAGCACTTGAAGAGGCGCTTGCAAATCCGCATGATGTTAACAAAGACCTGGTTGATGCCCAGATCGCAAGAAGAGTACTTGACCGGCTTGTTGGCTATAAACTTTCACCACTTCTTTGGAAAAAGGTCAGACGAGGTCTTTCGGCAGGACGCGTACAGTCAGTTGCCGTGAGGCTTATCGTTGAGAGGGAAAGAGAAATTGAAGCCTTTAAATCAGATGAGTACTGGGAGATTTTTTCAAAAGTAAAAAGTGGGGACAATAAGATAAAAGACTTTGACGTTGAGTTAGTAAAAGTTGAAGGAAAAGTTGCTGCCGTTAAAGATAAAACGGAAGCAGATAAAATTATCTCCGATTTAGAAAAAGCAAGCTATGTAGTTTTTGATGTCAGAAAAAAGGAAGTTTCAAAAAATCCATACCCGCCGTTTACGACTTCAACAATGACTCAAGCGGCAGCCAGAATTTTCGGATGGTCATCAAAAAAGACAATGTCCATGGCACAAAAACTGTATGAGGAAGGATTGATTACTTACCACAGGACCGACTCTTTCAATCTTTCAAAACAGGCTGTTGAAAACGCGAGAAAATATATTGAAAAAGAATATGGAAAAGACTACTTACCGCCGTCACCCAAATTTTATAAAACCAGTTCAAAGGTTGCTCAAGAAGCGCATGAAGCTATAAGGCCAACCAACCTAAACTCTAAATTACAAACATCCAACGACAGGTGGGGACATGATGAGGAAATACTTTATAAACTTATTTGGTCGAGATTTGTTGCCTGTCAGATGAACCCGAGTCTTTATGACGAGACCGTGATCGATATTGGGGCCAACCCCGGGGATTATTTATTAAGAGTAGGCGGGCAGATTATGAAGTTTGACGGGTGGCGTAAAGTTATTCCGGCTAAACTGGAAACCGAGGAAGTAACCAGACTACCGGAGGTATCAAAAGACGAAAAGCTAAAACTTATTAAAACCTGGGGGGAGCAAAAATTTACACAACCTCCGGCAAGATTTAACG
>Ga0156740_124_pt1 | contig 14469 bp, 11 predicted proteins | sample RifOxyD1_FD_112069 | JGI IMG/M metagenome (GOLD analysis project Ga0156740, IMG submission 112069) | Candidatus Woesebacteria bacterium RIFOXYD1_FULL_41_28 | reverse complement strand
AAGGTAAAACGGATGAGTTTATTGAGCCTTCTATTATGGCTAACCCGCAAGGACAACCTTTGGGAATTATAAAACCCAACGATTCGATAATATTTTTTAATTTCAGAATTGACAGGCCAAGGCAACTTTCCAGGGCGTTCACATTTCAGGATTTTTCCAAAGCAAACCTTCCTGTGGGTTTTGACCCTTATTTAGTTAAATATCAAAAATCCCACTTGGCCACGGTACCTACAATTACCGGCGAGCCGTTTGTCAGGGGTGCCAAATTGGATAATCTATATTTTGCTACTATGACCCAATATGAAAAGGCGATTGAAGAATTCGGTGCCAAAGTTGCTTTTCCTCCGGAAAATGTAAAATTCCCACTGGGTGCAATTATCGCCAGTCAGGGATATAAACAGTTAAGAGTCTCCGAAAGCGAAAAAGAAAGGTTTGTAACCTATTATTTTAACGGTCAGCAGGAAATGGCCTTCGAGGGTGAAGATAGAATTATTGTTCCTTCTCCGAAAGTGGCAACTTATGATCTGATGCCGGAAATGAGCGCCCTGGAAATTACAAATAATGTGCTATCCAAACTTAAGTCCGGCACCGAATACAAATTCATCCTGATAAATTTTGCTAACCCCGATATGGTTGGCCACACCGGTAATATCGGAGCCGCTGTTAAGGCATGTGAGGTTGTCGACGAGTGCATAGGCAAATTGGCCGATATGGTTATGGCCTATGGAGGATATATGCTGATAACTGCGGACCATGGAAACGTTGAGGAAATGATAGATGCCTCAACCGGTTCAATTGAAACTGAGCACAGTGAGAACCCTGTCCCGTTTGCTGTGATTTCACAAAAAACCATGGGTAAATCAATTACACTTACCTCGGGAATTTTGGCAGATATTGCGCCAACTATACTAAAACTATTGAGCATCAATGTTCCCTCTAATATGACCGGCAGAGATCTTCTTGAGGGATTAACTGTTTAACCGTACAATTACTAAATATATGAAATTTGTTTTGTTTATCTTTGATTTCATTTTACACATTGATATTCACCTGGGGACGCTTATTAGCCAGTACGGAATTCTGACTTATGCCATACTTTTTGCAATAATATTTATTGAAACCGGATTGGTGTTTTTTCCGTTCCTACCGGGTGATTCCCTTCTTTTTGCAGCGGGCGCTTTCTCGGCACTGGGTTCTTTGAATATATTCGTACTGATACCCCTTATGATGGCGGCGGCGGTACTTGGAGATACTGCAAACTATTGGATAGGTCATTTTTTTGGAGAAAAGCTTATAGCAAATCCTAAAGTACCAATTAAAAAGGAACATATTGAGGAAACCCAAAAGTTTTTTAATAAACATGGGGGCAAAACCATAATTTTGGCCCGCTTTGTCCCGATTGTCAGAACTTTTGCGCCTTTTGTCGCAGGAATCGGTAAAATGCATTACGGACAATTTCTTTCTTATAACGTCATAGGCGGAGTTTCTTGGGTCTTGCTTGGTACCACTCTGGGATACTTTTTTGGAAACATTCCGTTTGTTAAAGAAAACTTTTCCTTAATAATTTTAGCAATTGTCTTTATATCAATAATCCCAATGATGATTCCGCTTTTCAAGAAGGCTATTAAAAAGAGAGGTTAATTTTTGTACTTTCTGACGAGACCCACAACCCGGCCCTGAATCCGAACGTTTTTAACAAAAATAGGCTGCATGGTGGAATTGGCCGGCTGAAGCCTGATTCTGGTTGCTTCTTTATAGAATCTTTTTAAGGTAGCCATACCGTTATCGAGTAAGGCAACTACCACATCGCCATCCGAAGCCTGTTCTGTCTGTTCAACTATGACATTGTCTCCGTCCATAATTCCATCCTCGATCATACTCTCGCCCCGGACCTGAAGAACATATGTCCTTTTGTTGCCTGTGACGAATGATGTGGGAATATTCATGGTTGCGTTTGGGTCCGTGTAAGGTTCAATCGGAGAACCGGCGGCAATAAAGCCAAGTATTGGTGCATAAAAATTCTCTGCTTTCACAAGACTGGTGTCGCCTTCCAGAAGTTCGATTGATCTTACTTTTCCTTGCCTTCTTTTTATAAGTCCTTTTGCTTCAAGTGCCTGTAAGTGTTCGTGAACTGTTGCCAATGAAGAAACCCCGATCGCGTTTGCTATTAATTTCAAAGTAGGAGCGCTTCCGTTAAGCTCTATGTGCTGTTTTATAAACCCTAAAATTTGTCTTTGTTTACTGTAAACGATGAGTGCCATGATGTAGAATTAATTTACAAATATTACCCGAATATTGCAACTGGATCTTTCTTATACAAACCCGAACATATCCCAAACATCTGTCAAGATTCTTATGATAGAATAATTAGATGAAATTTAAAATAAAAACAAATTATAAGACGATTCCTGATCAGGATAGAGCAATTGATTCCATATCCGGAGGAGTTTTACGGGGCAGTAAATATCAAACACTTTTGGGTGTTACAGGATCCGGAAAAACTTTTACGATGGCCAATGTTATAGAAAAAGTACAAAGGCCGACACTTATTATTTCTCACAATAAAACACTGGCAGCCCAACTTTATCAGGAAATGAGGGATCTTTTTCCTAAGAATGCGGTTTCATATTTTGTTTCTTATTACGATTACTACCAGCCGGAGGCTTACATTCCTTCAACAGATACATATATTGAAAAAGACGCAGATATAAACGAGACAATAGATAAGTTAAGATTGGCAGCAACAGCTAACCTTTTGACAAGAGCCGACTCTATTGTCGTTGCTTCGGTTTCCTGTATCTACAACATAGGTTCTCCCCGTGAATACGGCAAATTTGTTTTAGAGGTCACTGAAGGAATGAAAGTGGGCCGTGAACAAATAATCGATAGAATAGTAGACCTTCAATACGAAAGAAGTGAATTTGGTTTTGACCGCGGAACTTTTAGAGTCAGAGGAAACGCGATTGATGTTTATCCGGCTTATATGGATGACGGACTGCATATGGAATTCGGCGAAGATAAAGTTGAAAAAATTGAACTGATTAATCCTCTAACCGGTAATATCGCAGAAAATAAAAATGGTTACGACCCGACAAATTTCGTTTTATATCCGGCCAAACATTTTATGACAGACCCGACAACTCATAAAAGTGCCTTTGAAAATATTTTGAAAGATTTAAACTTGCGTGTAAAAGAGCTTAAGTCTAAAGGAAAAGAACTGGAGGCTCATAGAATTGCGCAAAAAGTTACCTATGACCTTGAGATGATTAAAGAAGTCGGATATGTCAAAGGAATAGAGAATTATTCCAGATATTTTGACGGGAGAAGTCCGGGTGACCCTCCTTTTTCACTTCTGGATTATTTTAATGAGCCTTATGGAGATAAATGGATGCTCATGGTTGATGAATCGCACATGACTTTTCCCCAAATCCGGGGAATGTTTAACGGAGATTTTGCAAGAAAACAAACTCTTATCGATTACGGATTCAGACTTCCGTCCGCGCTTGATAACAGACCTTTGAAGTTTGATGAATTTATGCGCAGAGTTCCGAACTTTATTGCAAGCTCGGCTACCCCCAACGACTGGGAAGTGTCTATGTCTGAGGGAAAAGTTACCGAGCTTTTGGTGCGTCCAACCGGAATTCCCGATCCGCTTGTAGAGATTAAACCTCTTAAAAACCAAGTCTCAGATATTATAGAAGAAATCAAAAAAACAGTTGCCAAAAAACAACGCACCCTCGTAACAACTCTTACTAAAAAAACTGCGGAAGACCTGACAACTTATTTAGCTGAGCAAGGATTGAAAGTGCAATATTTACATTCGGACGTGGCAACTCTTGACCGGACCGATATTCTCGATGATCTCAGAAACGGCAAATATGATGTATTGGTCGGAATTAACTTACTGCGTGAGGGATTGGATCTTCCGGAGGTCAGTCTGGTGGCCATATTGGACGCGGATAAAGAAGGATTCTTACGATCGGACGTAACACTTATCCAGACGATGGGTAGGGCCGCCAGACACGTTGAGGGACGTGTAATTATGTATGCCGATAAAGTCACCGGCTCGATGGAAAGAGCTCTTTCTGAAGTCAAAAGAAGGCGCCGGTACCAGGTTTCCTACAACAAGAAACATGGAATTACTCCAAAAAGTGTAGTTAAGCCCATACGGGAGAAATTAATAGACAGAGAAGAGCGTGAGAGAGCTCCTTGGGTTTTTGGTTCAAAAGAGCCGGTATATGACAGCTTGCCTCATATGGATATCGATTCAATGACCCCTATGGAGAAAAAGCGCCTAATTAAAAATCTGACAACAGAAATGCGCCTGGCAGCGCAAGACCTAAATTTTGAACTTGCGGCTGAGATCAGGGACAAAATCAAAGCGATTGATTAAGATGGTATAATTCTCTCGTCCACCGGATGAAACCGGCGGGAATTTTGTATGCCCCAAACAGGGCTTACCTGCTCCCAAATGCTACACGTTTGAGTCGCAGGAGCGCATGTTCGGGGTAAAGAAAACTTATGGAATATATAAAAATACGGGGCGCCAGGCAGCACAATTTAAAAAATGTGGATCTTGATATCCCCAAGGGAAAACTTGTTGTATTAACTGGAGTTTCGGGTTCGGGAAAAAGTTCGCTGGCTTTTGACACTGTTTATGCTGAAGGTCAAAGAAGATATGTGGAGTCTCTTTCTTCTTACGCCAGACAGTTTCTGGGGATCATGGAAAAACCCGATGTGGACTCAATTGAAGGCCTTTCTCCGGCAATTTCGATTGATCAAAAAACAACTTCCCATAACCCGAGATCAACCGTAGGAACCGTAACCGAAATATACGATTATATGAGGCTTCTTTTTGCCAGGTTAGGACATCCTCATTGTCCGATATGCGGACGCGAAATTTCCCATCAGACACTCGACCAAATAGTAGATCAGGCAATGAATCTTATTGAAAAGACCGTTAAAACAGATAAAAAGGCTTGGTACCTAATGCTTTCTCCGATTGTTCAGGAGAGAAAAGGAGAATTTTCTCAACTTTTTGAAAATCTGAAAAGTAAAGGCTACAGGCAAGTGAGAATTGACGGCTATATCCACGACCTTTCCGAAGATTTGGTTTTAATAAAAACCAACAAGCATACAATTGAAGCAGTTATCGATAAAATCGCGGTGAGTTCGGTGAGAGGCGAGCCTTTTAAAAGTGAACTCAAAAACAGGTTGGCGGACTCAATACAACAGGCTCTGAATTTGTCCGAAGGATTGGTCCTTTTTGCCCAGGTCTTGGATAAGGAATTTACCATTCCCACATACCCCAAAAAATTTAACGACCATCTTTTTTCGGAAAGATTTGCCTGTCCGGTTGATAATATTTCCTTGCCCGAGATTGAACCGAGAAGTTTTTCTTTTAATTCTCCACAGGGCGCTTGTCCGACTTGTGCAGGGTTGGGGAAGATTTTGAAAGCGGAACCCGAACTGATTTTTTCAGAGGAGCTGACAATAATGGAGGGCGGAATTTTACCTTTTTCCAACATGTTTGAGCATGAAACCTGGTACGGAAGAATTGTCAAAAAAATGTGTGAGGAAGAAGGAATAGATGTCCATAAAGCCATAAAGGACATGAGTGAGAAGGAAAAAAAGACGTTACTGTACGGTACAGGTGATAAATTGTACCGTGTTTACGGAACTAACAGGTTTGGTAAAGAAACATATATTTGGCAGAAATTTGCCGGCTTTGTCCCTGAACTCGAGAGAAAACATGCAGAATCCGAAAGCGATTGGGTAAAGGAGGAAATAAGAAAATACATGAGGGAGAAGGTTTGTCCCGAATGTAAAGGAGCCAGACTTAAGAAGGAGGCTCTTTCTATAACAATACTGGATCTTTCCATAGCCGATATTACGGCATTTTCAATAATAAAATCACTTGAATGGGTTACTTCACTTCTAAATAGCAATAACGTCAATAGCAGAGAAAAAGAGATAGGGAAATTAATTATCAAAGAAATTGAAGGCAGGCTTAAGTTCCTGATTAATGTCGGACTGGAATATTTAACCTTGAGCCGTGTTGCAGGATCTCTTTCCGGCGGTGAAGCTCAAAGAATACGCCTTGCAAGCCAAATCGGCTCGGGTTTGACGGGGGTTTTATACGTTCTCGATGAACCGACAATCGGACTTCATCCGAGAGACGATCAAAAACTTATCGACACTCTTAAAAAACTAAGAGACTTGGGAAACACCGTGGTGGTGGTTGAACATGATGCCGAGATGATGAAACAAAGCGATTGGATAGCGGATTTTGGTCCGGGAGCCGGAAAACACGGCGGTGAAGTCGTTGCAACAGGATCTCCTGTGGAAATTCAAAATAATATAAAGTCCATTACAGGAAAATATCTTTCCGGAAAGAAAAAGGTGAGTATTGCCGGTTCCAAAACGCAACTGGCTATTCCCCAGGAAGTTAAGAATAATACTTTAAAAATAGTCGGAGCAAATAAATTTAATCTGAAAGAGATTGATGTTGAGTTTCCTCTGGGAAAACTTGTTTCAATTACAGGAGTATCGGGATCCGGTAAGTCCACTCTTCTGGTTGAGACACTTTATCCGGGACTACAGAGGGAATTAAATCCCAATTACCGAGGCGAGGTGGGTGGCTATAAAAGAATTGAAGGATTGGAAAATGCCGACAAAGCAATTCTGATCGACCAGAGCCCTATCGGAAGAACTCCGAGGAGTAACCCCGCAACATATACCGGAGTTTTTGATCCTGTCAGAGACGTATTTACATCGACGCGCGAAGCCAAAACTCTAGGCTTCAAAAAAGGCAGATTTTCTTTTAACGTTAGAGGCGGACGCTGCGAGGCCTGCGAAGGTCAGGGGCAGATAAAAATAGAGATGCAGTTTATGAGTGATATTTGGGTAACTTGTGATGTCTGCCATGGAAAACGCTATAACAATCAAACTCTGGAAGTAGTCTATCGGGGAAAAAATATCGCCGAAGTGCTGGACATGACTATAGACGAGGCATTGGAGTTTTTTCACGCACATCCGCAAATTGAACAAAAACTTGAAACATTATCTCTTGTGGGTTTGGGTTATATGCAGTTGGGACAACCGGCAACAACTCTTTCGGGTGGAGAGGCTCAAAGAGTGAAATTGGCAACAGAGCTTTCAAGGCGGGCGACGGGAAGAACTATTTATATTTTGGATGAACCTACTACCGGGCTTCATTTTGTGGATGTTGAGAGGCTTTTAAGAGTATTAAAATTACTCGTACAAAAAGGTAACTCAGTTTTTGTAATTGAACACAATTTGGATGTTATTAAAAATAGCGACTGGGTAATTGATTTGGGACCCGAAGGAGGAGACGGCGGGGGTAAAGTCGTAACCGTCGGAAAGCCAACTGATATAGCAGGAGTTAAATCTTCTTACACCGGGCAGTATCTCAAATAATTTTAAGATATACTTATTACATGAAGTTTAAGAGTATTTTAATTTCTCTGACGTTCCTGATTTCTTATTTTTTAATCCCCTCGGTAGCCTATGCCGAAAACGAATTTTCTGTTGACACAACTGTTATCTATAACGTTCAGGAATCAGGTAAAACTAATGTTACACACCAAGTTACTTTAGAAAATAATTTTTCCAATCTATACGCTACTACATACACACTCAGCTTGGAAAACATAGATGCGACCAGTGCAAAGGCCTCAAGCAATAACGGCACCATATACCCCGTTGAGATATTTAAAGAAGAGGGGAGAACTGATATAAAAGTTTCATTCCCCGATACGAGCGTCGGAAAAGGTGCCCAAAGGCATTTCAATATTACTTACGAAAACTCTACTTTTGCCGTCAGAACAGGTGAGGTTTGGGAAATATCAGTACCAAGATTGGGAACTGAGACAAATTTCAGAAATTATCAATTAATACTTAAAATACCAAAGGCATATGGATTTGAAGCATATATTTCTCCACAACCCGGAACCAGAGAACTGACTGATGAGGGCTACTCTTACACCTTCAGTAAAGAAAGTGTTACACAAAACGGGATAAGTGCGGGTTTCGGACAATTCCAGGTGTTTGCATTTAACCTTTCATATCACCTTGAAAACCCATTAGCAAAAGCCTCCAGCACTCAAATATCCATTCCACCCGATACTGCATTTCAGAAAGTTTATATTGAAAACATTGAACCAAAACCTGCAAATGTAAGTGTCGACACTGACGGCAACTGGATAGCAACTTTTGACCTTTCCGCCAGACAAAGAATTGATGTCCTTGTTTCCGGTTCGGTGCAAATCTTTGCGAGTTACAGGTCTTTCCCCAAAGTAACTCAAGAATCACTTAATGAAAACCTCAAAGAAGACACTTACTGGCAGGTAAATGACCCCAAAATAAAGGAACTTGCTGCCAGATTGAAAACCCCTGAGGCAATTTATAACTATGTTTCGCAAACTCTAAGCTATGACACAGCCAGGGTTCAGCCTAATGTTCAAAGAATGGGTGCCGTTGCCGCACTGGCAAGTCCAACTAATGCAATTTGTATGGAATATACGGATCTTTTTATCGCAATTGCGCGTGCGGCCGGGATTCCTGCCAGAGAGGTTAATGGCTATGCCTATACGGAAAACCCTGATCTTCAGCCCTTGGGGCTTGTCGCTGACGTTCTTCATGCTTGGCCGGAATATTACGACAGGGAAAAAGGAGTTTGGATAGCGATTGACCCGACTTGGGGTTCAACAACGGGTGGAATAGACTTTTTTAACAAGCTCGATCTGAGACATTTTGCATTTGTCCTCCATGGAGCAAGTTCCCGAGAACCTTATCCTCCGGGCTCTTATAAATTGGGTCCCAATCCCCAAAAAGACGTCTATGTTTCTTTCGGACAACTTCCGGAAAACAAAATCAGCACACCCACAGTTTCGATTAAACCTTTCAGGGTATTGCCGTTTTTCAGCAGTATTTACACAGTAACCGTAAGTAATCCCGGACCTGCCGCGCTTTATTCTGTTTACCCGACAATCTATTACGACTCTACAGAAAAGACCAGAGACCACATAGCAATGCTTTTGCCTTACTCTAACAACCAAATCCAGATAACCCTGCCATATAGTTTTTTGGGTAAAGACATGCCTAGCGTTATAAAAGTGGTTTTGGGTTCCAGTAAGGCTGAAATTTTGACAAACAAGAAACAAATAGTTATTAATAGCCTTATTATCGTTCTTCTGTTTTTAATAATAGTTATGGCATTTATTTTTATCAAAGCGAAAAAGATAAAGATTTTCGGATTTTTTGGTAAAATGATGGGCACTAAGAAAGTTAATAATGAAATACCCAGTGGGGAGCCTCCCAAAGACCAAATTAAGCCCTAGATTTTACCTGGATTTACCTGAAAACCCCGGGGTCTATATTTATTTCAAAGACAAAACCCCAATATACATAGGAAAGGCCATTAATCTTAAAAAAAGGGTAGCTTCATATTTCAGACTTACATTGGAAGTTAAAACAAAGCGAATGATTGAGGAAGCGGATGCAATTTCCTACATTAAAGTCGTGAGTGAACTGGAAGCGCTTCTTTTGGAGGCGAAACTTATTAGGCTTTATCAACCGAAATATAACATTATTTCAAAAGACGATAAGCACCCTCTTTATATATCTATAACTAAAGAAACCTACCCACGGGTAATTACTGTCCGAAAGACAGATCTCAATATAATTAAAAGTATTGCCAGCTTTGGCCCTTTTCCTTCATCCGGCAATGTGAAATTTGTTCTGAAATTGATCCGTAGAATTTTCCCTTATTCTGATCATAAAATCGGAAAAAGAGCGTGTCTTTACTCACAAATAGGACTCTGCGACCCCTGCCCGAACGATATAGAGAAAATAGAAAGCGGTGAATTTAAAAACATTGCCCGCAGGAAATATCTCAAAAATATCAGGAATATCAAATCTTTTTTGGACGGACATTTGGAAAAAGTAAGGCAGGGAATGGAAAAAGAAATGAAAATTAATTCCAAAAATCAGGATTTTGAGCAGGCTGCGGAGATGCGTAACAAAATACAAAAATTGGAATATATAACAAGTCCAAAGATATCCGTTGATTCCTATTTGGAAAACCCCAATTTATACGAGGACGTCAGACAAAAGGAGCTGGCCGAATTTAAAAAACTGCTTATCAAATTCCTACCTGAAATAAAGAAGCTGAAAAGAATTGAGTGCTTTGACGTTGCACACTTACACGGCGAGAGTGCCACGGCTTCAATGGTAACCTTTATCGAAGGCACGGCAGATAAATCCTTTTACAGACATTTTAGGATACGTCAGAAAAACAGTCAGGATGATTATGAGTCTATGAGAGAAGTTGCAAGGCGCCGTAAGAAAAATCTTGAAGCTTGGGGTAAGCCCGACCTGATTGTGGTTGACGGCGGCGCTGGACAACTGTCTATTTTTCTAAAGGAATTTGCGGAAGATAAAATTCCGGTAATAGGTTTAGCCAAAAAATTTGAAACGTTGGTTATTCCGGGGGGCTATCTGGGAACTACTGACATGAGAAACGTGAGGCTTCCTAAGGGTGATGTCTTGAACCTTGTTCAAAGAATCAGAAATGAAGCTCACAGATTTGCACAGGCCTACCATCATAAACTCTTTGCCAGATCGTTATTTGAAAAGGACAAATAGTCCGTCTATACTAAAAATATGATACGACGTGCGATTAAATACTTTCTGATAAGCTCTGTCACTTTATATCTTATTTCTTTGGTCATATCCGGACTGGTTTTTGAAAACGGAATTAATACCATTGTCCTTACAGGAATCGCGCTCACTGTAGCATCCCTGATCATTAAACCGGTTATCAATATACTTCTTCTTCCTTTAAATTTGATTACCTTCGGGCTTTTCAGATGGGTAGGTTATGCGGTGGCCCTATATATTGTCACTTTGGTCGTGCCCGGCTTTAAAATTGTAAATTTTGCGTTTAACGGTATGACCTCATACTGGATTTCTATTCCCGCTATTACCTTTAGCGGAATCATTGCCATAGTTGCATTCTCATTCATTATCTCAATTATATCTTCAATTCTGGATTGGTTATTAAAGTAGGGTAGATGGTATAATAAAGTTCGTAAAATGAGTCAAACTTTAACTATTATTCAAATTATTGTTTCGATTGCTTTGGTCGCTCTGGTTCTGATTCAGGCAAGAGGAACAGGCTTCGGAAGATCAAACGGAATGGGCGGAGCAAGCTTTACGAGAAGAGGCTTGGAAAAACTGGTTTTTAGACTTACTTTCGTTTTGTCCTTTCTCTTTATTGTTACGTCTGTCCTACGACTAGTTTATTAATTTGATGCTAAATCTCCGTTATATATTTAGGCTAATTGGAGCATTTGTTTCCAGATTCAAGATTCTGCTTTTTCTGGGAGCCGGTATTGGAATATTGTTTTTTTTCCTACTCAGGTTTTTGATACCGGCATTGGATTTTGCCCAGACAGTCAAAATCGGCCAAACCGGAAGATATACAGCAGGCACACTTCCTAATGAAATCTTAAAGCTTATCGGAAACGGGTTGACCAAAATTGATCCTGATGGAAGCGTAGTGCCGGATCTGGCGGCTTCTTGGGAAACTACCGACAGAGGAAAAACCTGGACATTTATACTCAAGGACGAGATTTATTGGCAGGACGGCGGAAAGGTGACGAGCGATACTATAAATTACCAATTTACCGACGTAACCATAGAACGTCCCGACGATAAGACGATTGTCTTTAAACTTCAAAATACTTATTCGGCATTTCCTTCGGTTGTTTCTAAGCCAACCTTCAAGTCCGGACTTTTGGGTACGGGTGAATGGAAAGTGGACAAAATTTCATTGAACGGATCCACAGTTGAAGAGCTAAATTTAATCTCGGAGAAAAAAGGAAACTTGGTATATAAATTTTATCCTACGGAAGAGCGTACAAAAGTAGCTTTTGAGCTTGGAGAAATAGATAAAATTGAGGACATGTTCAGCACATCGCCATTTGATACATGGCCTAAGGTTAAAATCAGTAACCTGACCAACATGGGAGAATATGTGGCTGTTTTTTATAACACCCAGGATAATTTTTTGCAGGAGAAAAACTTAAGACAGGCGCTTTCTTACGCCATAAATAAAGAGGCTTTGGGAGGAATAAGAGCCATAAGCCCGGTTTCTATCGACTCTTGGGCATATAACCCACAGGTAAAGCCGTATGATTACGACCCTAAAAAGGCAAAAGAAATGGTTGATGAATACAAAGTAGCAAATAAATTTACGGATCTTACTGTAAATATAGCAACACCTGTACTTTTACTGGAGAAGGCAGAGCTCATAGCTAAAGATTGGCAGGCTGCAGGTGTAAACGTTAATGTACAAGTAGTAACGGCAATACCCGCTGATTTTCAGGCATTTTTGGCTATTCTTGATACTCCGGATGATCCTGATCAGTATTCTATTTGGCATTCAACCCAGGAAGCTACTAATATAACCCGCTACGAAAATCCCAGGATAGATAAGCTTTTGGAGGACGGAAGAAGCGAAATTGATTTGGCTTCAAGAAGGAGGATTTATTTGGACTTCCAAAGGTTTTTGGTGGAGGATTCCCCGGCCGCATTTCTTTACTACCCGGCCACGTATACGGTATCCAGAAGGTAATTATCTAGAAAGTTCTACTTGGATCAGGCTTTTCAATTGGTTGGGGTCACCCGAAAGAGTAACTTTCTTTCCATTGATGTAAAAGGTCGGTGTTTCCGTGATTTTTACCAGATTCCCTGCAGCTGTATCCCTGGTGACAATATCTTTAACTTCCTGCGAACCCATATCTTGGCTAAATTGATCTGTATTTAAGCCCAACTCCTTAGCAAAATTTACGAATACTTCTGACGGATCTTCCATGAGAGACCAGTCGTTTTGTGTTTCGTAGAGCTTCTCCTGCATTTCCCAATATTTACCCTGCTTTCCGGCAGCCTCCACAGCATAGGATGAGATTGGTGCATTTTTGTGCTGAGGCAGAGGATAACTTCTGAAAACATAAGTTACTTTGCCTGGAAATTCGGTTAACACATCCTTGACGAAAGGTGCATAGACTGCGCATGCGGGGCACTGAAAGTCTCCAAACTCTACAAGAGTAACGGTTGCAGATGGACTGGCGGCTAAATAGACACCATTTTCAAACCCTGAAGTTTTATAAACACCATCGGGGGCTAGAATTGAAGAATCGATTACCTTTCCGGCTGAGGGTGAGGAAGACCCTTGGCCACTCATTAGAAAAACTCCGCCAACGACCAGGGCAACGGTGACTATGCAAATTAATATAAATGCCTTATTTCTCAGAAAAAAGTCTCGCATTTTTAGCAAAATAAATTATAACAGATTTTTAGAAATTACAATTTAGAGAAGCTTGCCACTCGGCAAAACACTGAGCCTCGTGTTAAAATACGTTAGTTTGGTGATGACTTGGTGGGTGTAGCTCAACCGGTTAGAGCGCTTCCCTGTGGAGGAAGAGGTTGGCGGTTCGAGTCCGCTCTCCCACCCCAAGCTAGCCCAAGGTACATTTTAACGTAGTGTTGGTTCAGAAGTATGTAAAGCAAGAAATAATGGACATTGTTCCTTATTTCGGATTTCCAATAGCCCCACAGCAGACAACCCGGAACCTCTTAACTGCCACTTAATTTCACCGAGAGATATCACAGGACTTCCAGCCAAACATTTTTGACAAGCCTGACAATAGTCGTTGATTAGCCTACTAATTCTTTCCGCTTCCTTAAAGTCACATATATTTACTAAAAAACCATTCCGAGAGGCATAATACTCTTCCGTTTCGCCTTCTATCTCCCTACTAAGTCGTCCCATACGTATGCTGGCTAATATACACCAGCTATTTAATGTTTACAATTCTCGTAAGCGCTTTTTAAGAATTGCTGAGTTTGTATTGTGGGGGACTTTTAAATTTAGCAATTTCTTCCTTTAACTCGACTAGTCTTTGAGCAGCCTCCGGTGGTAATGTTGGACCTCTGCTTTCCAGTTGATCAGCCATCTCTTCAAGAGTTTCTTTAAAACCATCATCATCAAAGTACCAATCTTTTACGTGCTCAGGGATTCGTTCCGCCATATTTGTTAAGCAATTTAATATTACATAGCTTATTAAATCCATGTCTACCCCCAATAGCAAATTTATTGGGATTAAACAGGTGATATAATCCAAAAATTGTGGCGGTAGAATTTTCAAAAAGTATAATTGGTCCAAAATCCTTCTCGGTAGTAGTCAAGGTTGATAATAAAACAGCAGGGGAGGCGCTTTTCTATGAAAAAGCCGATGAACCGGGAGTTTTTGGCGAAAGAGTTGATATAAAAGAGAAATTCCGAGGGCAAGGACTTGCTACGATGGCTTTACAGGAAGGCGACAGAATAGTTCACAATGAGTTTCCCAATGCCAAAAGAAGGTTTTTGGATATTAACAAGCG
>Ga0156740_108_pt1 | contig 17499 bp, 16 predicted proteins | sample RifOxyD1_FD_112069 | JGI IMG/M metagenome (GOLD analysis project Ga0156740, IMG submission 112069) | Candidatus Woesebacteria bacterium RIFOXYD1_FULL_41_28 | reverse complement strand
CTTATACAATCCTTTAATCGTCACACCCGGGTAAATATTCGATTCTTCTCCTACCACGGTTCCGGGCATTGAGGAAACCCTAATACCGACTTTTGATCCGTCACCCATAAAAACACCGATTCCACCTATGCCGCTGTCTGTTGCTTTACCTTTCACAATCACATTAATGGAGGATCTGTCCAACCTTTTATTGGCGGTCACAAAACCGGCTCCAACCCTGCAGTTTTTTCCGATAACGGAATCAGCTACAAATCCCGAATGAAAATGGGTGCCGTCTCCAATAATTGAATTTTTAACATCACAATACCTTTCTATCTGGGCGCCGCTTCCTAATACGGTTCCACCTCTAACCTGACAGTAAGCTCCTACTACCGCATCCTCGCCAATGTAGGCAGGCCCTTCGATTATTGCAAAATCATAAATATGCGCGTTTTTACCCACATATATGTCACTGCCCTTAAATACGGCTGTCTTTTCGACAACTGCAGTTTTATCGATGCCGTAGGTAGTTTCAGAAAATATAAAATCTTTCAAACTAAAAAGATCCCAGGGGTACTTAAGAGAAGGGGTATTGGTAGTTATTGAGACAGAACCGACATTACCTTCTTTTGCTACTTTATTTAAAGTTTCCTCCAGTGAGCAATCAGATATCTGGGTTTTTGAAAGCTCCGGTAAAAAGTCCTTAGAAAATAAGTAAATTCCCACAAGTCTCATATCCGAAGGTTCGCTTCCGGACTTGGGTTTCTCAACTATCCCACGGATACGGTCATTCTCCAAATCCACTATTCCATATTTGGATGGTGTATTGGTTCTGGTTATTCCCAAAGTGGCAATATTTTCCGACTCTTTATGCTTTTCAATAAACTCCTTTGCCAGATTATGGAAATTAAACTGACTGGCGTTTATTACAAAGAAATCCTTTGTAATATATTCCCCGGCCGACAGAATAGCATCAGCCTGCCCCAGGGGTCTTTTTTCGGAAACATATCTTACTCCTTCAAAAGCCGGTATAGACTCGCAGATTTCTTTTTCTCTTTCAAAATTTTTGGACCCTAAAACCAAAATAATTTCTGAGGGATTAAGTTTTTTAACACTCTCAAGAGTTCTTTCCAGAATCGTTTTTCCGGCCAGTCTGAAAAAGCTTTTATGAATATCGTTAAAGGGAAAAAATCTTGAAGATTCTCCTCCCGCCAATATCACAACCTGATATTCCATATTATTTACTTATATATTCTCTCACAATTTTCTTATCTGACCAAGGAATCTCGTGCACTCCGTCCAAATTCATAGATTTTTCATGTCCTTTTCCAAAAATCCCCACCAGATCTCCTTTTTTTGCAATCCCCAAGGCTATTTCAATAGCCTTTTTTCTATCAGGCTCGCTATGGACTATACTTTTCCCCGAAGTCATTCCCTTTTTTATTTGAGCAATAATATCCTCCGCTTTTTCACTTCTTGGATCCTCAGCCGTCAAAATCACTTCATCTGCAAGTTCTGAGGCAACCTTGCCCATTTTGGGGCGTTTATAGGAATCCCTTTCGCCGGCACAACCAAAAACAGCAATAAGTTTGCCTTTTGTTTCTAAACGTAGATAGGTTAGCGCTGCTTCAAGTGAGTCCGGTGTGTGTGCGAAATCCACAAAAATCCTAATGCCTTTGTCATTCTTAATTTCCTCCAGCCTACCTTCAGGTAATTCAAAGGTGTCCATGGCACGGATCGCCGAATTTCGGTCAATTTCCAAAAAGTCCATAACCTTTAGGGCCGTTTCTATATTGAGATTGTTAAATTTTCCGGGAAGAATGTTTAGTCCTGTTTCTGTCGGACCCAAAACTTTATATTTAGAGGACTCGATAAACGACTTTTTTACTTTCTTATATTCACCGAATGTTTTATGGTAGTCCAAATGCTCGGGAGCGATATTGGTCAAGGCACCGATTCTAAACTTAACTCCGGCAATCCTTTTTTGGTCTATGCCGTGAGAACTAACCTCTATAACTGCATATTCACAACCGGCATCGACCATTTCTTTCAAAAATTTATGAAGTGAGATTACGTCAGGACTTGTGACATGAAATCCCGTATCTGCCTCTTTTTCCCCGATTTTGGCTGCAATCGAGGTCACCAGACCCGTTTTTTTGCCCAACTTAGTCAACATGTGGTAAATAATAAAACAGGTGGTGGTTTTTCCCTTTGTACCGGTTACTCCGATTAACTTCAATTTATCGGACGGGTTTCCATACCATTCGGACGCCAGTTGTCCCAGAGCCTCACGCGAATCTTCCACCTTTATATATTTGGCATTATCAATTTTCAGGTCTTCTTCGCCTACAATCAGCTTAGCTCCGTTTTTTATAGCTTCCTCAATAAATTTGTGTCCGTCTGAAGTTATTCCTTTTACGGCAACGAAAATAAAATTTTCCCTGACTTCACGGGAATCGCCGGTAATCCCTGAATAATCATGAATGTCCTTTTTTAACTGTTCAAAATTTTTATGAATATTAGTCATAGCCTATATACAATTTAACATTATAGCCTGTAAGAAAAATGGTTGCATAAGAAAAGCCCAATTTAGCCTGCCAAAGGAAGTGAGTTTATACCCTTGTAGCTTATGTCGACACTCATTATTGTGGAGTCGTCTCTGTTTTTAAGCCTGAAAATCTTCTCATATTTAGGGTCGTTATCTAAAATCGGAATACCTTTGTCTATCACCGAGCCCTCGTCACTATTTTCATCAATTACATTGAATAGACTTCTGACTGAATCCTCAAAACTGACACCATCTCCCGTGTATGGCTGGATTGTTCCGTCCGAAAACATCATGACACGCTCAATATTGCCATTCAGTTTGTATTCATTGGTGTAATAAAGTCGGTTTCCTATAAGTTGCTGCATTCCATTCAGAATTCCACATCCTCCGGGGCTATTTATTTTTCTTCTAAATGAATCTTTGAGATGTGCTTCACAAAGCGGTTTTGTTCTCGGATCTTTTCTAACCTCATTCCGGGCAATATTATACTTCTCGCAAAGGCTAATAAAATACTCATTCGTTTCCTTGTCGAACCTTTCATTCGTGTTGTTGCTGGCAACCTCAATTTCTCCGTTTTGCTTTTGCAAAGCAATAAAGGTATCCGCAACCTGCGCTACTGTCATTTTTTCGTTGGGAACATCGATAAGCACAAGTGCGGCCGCCATTCCCGGAATGCTACAGGGGTCGGAATAATCCACACCAGGAACTCTATCAAACTTAACAGGAAGCCAACTGTTAATTGTTTTTAACACATCCTCCGCGGTTATGTCGTCCGGCTGACAAAGTTTTCTAAATTCCTCACTTTTCCGAAATATCATCGAGGTCAGATGTGAAACATAAAATGCCCCGCTCATCTCAAGCCTTTCCAAACCCTCAATTTTTTTCTGACTTGAGGCTCCGTCAAAAACAGCAAGAAGAGTCCTTCCTTTACCCATGGGGAAAACGGCATAAGAATCTTCGTTCATTTTGCCAGCCGCGCCTGAGCCGACGGTTTCCGCAAAGTAAGAACCGCCGATGAATTCTCCACGTTCAATGTTTCGCTCAAGTTTTTTCTTCTCTTCATCATTCAGAACCAATTCCTCATAATAAGGCAGCTCATGCCCTTCCGGGTTGATTCCGATTGAGGTGTCAATTACACGTTCCATATTGATTAAATTACTTTCGTTGTTTTCTTCATCGACCTAAAAACCGGGTGTGCATTTTCCGGATCCCCTATATATTGGGGAAATCCGGGTGCGGGCACCGCGTTGATTAATGTCTTTTCGCCATTTTGGTCGACTTCAAGTGAATAGTGCACTCCAAGACCCGCTCTGGCTTCGGGATGAACTAAAATGTCCACCTGGGCGGTGGGGAATTCCTGTTTTACTGCTTTTTCTATCTGCGATACGGAGTTCCGGCAATTTCCTGCATCACTCAATGAATCCTTCTCCTGAAGAAGTTTTCTTACAAAGGCGCCTGTTCTTTCCATAGATTTTAGTCTAATTTATGAATCACCCACGACCTCACGGTCGGGGTTTCTTCTCATTCAGATTCACATCAAAGCTGTGAATCTGTGCTCGTCGTAAACGACTCGCTAAAAGCATTCATCCACTTGCTAACGCAAGTGTTTTTCTGCTTTGATGATAAAAACTATCCAAAAAGGGCACTTCCCGCCTCCCGATCAATAATAAAAGTGACTTTCGGATGCAATCTCAAGTATGAAGCCGGAGCGTCCGGACCGATTTGTCCTTCAAGAGCCCTGGCTATACCTTGTGCCTTACCAATACCTTTGGCTATCAAAATTATTTCTTTAGATTCCAGTATATCCGCAATTCCCTGGGTCATTGCTAAGCATGGAACTCTGGTCTCGTCACCGTCAAAAAATCTTGCGTTTGCCTTAATGGTTATGGGGTCAATCTGTACCAACCTTGCCCTGGAATTGGGAGTCGAACCGCGTTCGTTGAAGGCTATGTGACAAGTTAATTCAGGACCTATTCCCAAAATTGCCAAGTCTGCAGGGCCCGTTTTCTCCAAAATTGATCGATACCTTTGCATCTCTTTCTCCGGATTATCGGCAGTGGAATCCGGTATAAATCTATGATCTTCAGGGATATTTACGTGGTTAAAAAGGTTATCCCGCATAAAACGGCTATAGCTTTGGGGATGATCTTTGGGTAGGGGCCAATACTCATCCAGGTTTCTTGTGGTCAGACCTGACATATCAAGCCTGTTTTGCCTGTAAGCATCTATCATCAGCTCATAAAGTCCCAGCGGGGAAGATCCTGTGGCTAAAGTCAGAACCGCATCGGGCTTTTGAGTAATTACCCGAAAGACCTTATCAAAAGCGTATTTGTCTACTTCGGCTGCTGAAGGCAACACGACCACATCGGGCGAGGAAGCTTGAAGATTTTCAGACCAAGAACTGGTAAGTTCTAATGTCATATAGTTATTAACTATTGCGATAAGTATACACTATCTGCGCAAGTTTTTTCCAATTTTACCGGAACTCATTTCACAGTCACTGATTTGGCCAGGTTTCGCGGTTTGTCCGGATCCAGGCCCTTTTTTAAAGTAAGATAATATGCAAGCACCTGGGCAACGACCACTTCGGGGATAATCGAGGCTTCTCCGGCGTCCGGAACATTAATGTAATAATCAAAAATCTCATGCGGCTTATAGGAAATACCTATAATATAACCACCTCTGGCCTTCATTTCCATAGCGCCGGCAAGATTAGCACCATAAGTTTCATCGTTTGGAAGAAAACTGATGCAGGGGGTTCCTTTTTCAATTAAAGCGAGTGGACCATGCTTAAGCTCCCCCGCAGCCAAACCTTCAGCGTGTATGTATGAAATTTCCTTAATCTTAAGTGCCGTTTCAAGACTGGCTGGATAGGAAAGTCCGCGGCCAATAACATAAATATGCTTATTATTTACGATTTGGGATGCAAGTTTGTCGATATTTTTTAATGATTTGGTCGACAATACCTCATTAATCGAAGCTGCTCCTGCCATCAAGGATTTTTGACCACCTCTTACCCCACCGTTAAGCGAATTTGCTAAGAGAATAAGATGGCCGATCATCCCGGTAAAAGCTTTAGTCGAGGCTACAGCTCTTTCCTGACCTGCCCCGATCATCATTTTGTAATCCGACAGTCGGTATAGGGATGAGCCTTGAACATTTACCAAACTCAAAATCTTGGCCCCCCTGTCTTTGGCTTTTTTGACGGATTCCAAAATATCCATAGTTTCTCCGGATTGTGATATGGCAATTACCAGGCTGTCTTTATTCAGAAAATCCAAACTGTAGCCAAATTCACTACCAATTGCGGGGTTTACGTGCCTTTTGGCGAGTTTTGAAAATAGATACGAACCCGCGAGACATGCATAGGATGCCGTTCCGCAACCTACAAGATAAGTCCCTCTCGCTTTTCTTACAATCTCGGCTATTTCTTCGGCTTGCGCTGCCCCCGAGGTTGCGATGTCCGAAATGATTTGAGGCTGTTCGAAAATTTCCTTGAGCATATAAGATTCGTATTTTCCTTTTTCTCCATTCTCAATTTTCCAGTCAAGCTTCTTTATGTCGGGAGTAATTTTCTTTCCGCTTTTTACATCTAATACGTTAACGCCGTCCGGAGTCAGAATTGCCATTTCGTTGTCTTCAAGAAAATATACATTCCTGGTGTAAGGAAGAAGTGCTGCCGCATCGCTTGCCAGAAAATTTTCATTTTTTCCAAATCCGATAACCAAAGGGGATCCGTTTCTTGCGGCAACCAACGATTTCTCTTTAGTACTTACGGCTATAACGGCATTAAGGCCGTCCATTTTGTTAAAAGCCGCTCTCACCGCCTCGCTAAAAGTTGCCTTTTTGGCATTATCCTCAATTAAGTGGGTCAATGTTTCCGTGTCAGTCTCGGAAATAAATTTATGGCCTCCGGACAGAAGTTTGTTTTTTACTTCCTCATAATTTTCAAAAATCCCGTTATGAATAATTGCAATCTTGCCACTGCAATCGAGGTGTGGGTGTGCGTTTGCCTGAGTTACTCCTCCGTGAGTTGCCCAACGGGTATGGCCAAATGAGAGGCTTCCGCCGGGTAGGTCGTCGATATTGGAATTTCCTATCTTTCCGGTTCTTTTTTTGACGGCTATTCGCCCGCTTGCATCACCGGGGACAACTCCAACCCCCCAGCTGTCATATCCGCGGTATTCGAGGCTTTTTAAACCATCGAATACTATTTTTTGTCCGTCTTTCCTTTTACCGACGTATCCAAATATTCCGCACATTTTTATTATTTATTAAAGTCGGGGAGCCAAACCGACAATCTTCAAAATCTCTTTGCGAAGCTTTTCGGAATCGTGTCTAATCATGCTTCTGTCCAGAGAGTCGCCTTTTTGTTTTTCCGGAACTTTATCGGATATTAAATCCTCTCTAATTATTTTTACGTCCGGGTTAATGTCTTTAACTTGCAAATTGTCTTTTATCGGATAGGTACTTTCGGCAGCATATGCCTCAAGGGCCGATTTTGGATAGTTATTGTTACTGTTAACTAAAACATACTTTACGAGTTCAAGTGGCATGTATTTTTTTAAATCGTCAAAGAAATCCGATAAACAGTACTGGGGAGTTTCGCTACATGAATCCATTAAGTTAGCTATAAAAAGTATTTCTCCTTTGGATTTTTTAAGTGCAGTAACGACCCCATCGACCACCAAATTGGCAATCGTGTTTGTATAAAAATCTCCCGGACCAATAATAATAAGGTCGGCTTCTCGGATTGCTTTTTCTGCCTCCGGGTTTATCTTCGCGGAAGGTTTGGTCTTCAGGTTTTTAATTCTGAGTCCGGGGCATTTTGGCACATCGATATTATGTTCCCCAAAAGCTTCCGTACCGTCAATATATTCTGCCACCAATCTGACGTTGTCGTAGCTTATAGGGAAAATGTCTCCTTTTACCTGAAGAAGGCGGCAAGTTTCCTCTATCCCCTTTTTCTGCGATCCCATTATGTCTGCCATTGCAGCCATAAACAGATTCCCGAAAGTCATACCATCCAAACCTGCCCCTCCTTGGTGATAGCGGTATGTAAAAAGCTTTCTTAAAACGGTCTTGTTTTTTGATAAAGCCAGGATCGCCTGCCTGATTCCTGATGTCGGAAGAAGACCAAACTCGTCACGGATAACCCTATTGGAACCACCGTCATCCACCATGGTCATAAGCATCGAAATGTGGACTTTTGAATCACTTAGTCCCGAAGCAAGTACATACGACCCGGTCCCTCCTCCGATAATTACGATGTTTGGAGTTTTATTCATTCTTTTCGTAAATTTTAGCTCCGAGGGATCTGAGCCTTTCGCCAATATTTTCATATCCCCGATCTACTACCTCAATGTTTTCTATTTCACTTCTGCCGTTGGCTGTAAGTGCTGCCAAAATTACTGAAATTCCTGCTCTAATATCTTTACAAAAAAGCCTGTCACTCATTAAAGGCGTTGGGCCGCTGACTATTACTCTGTGAGGGTCTGCAATAAATATTTTTGCGCCCATTGAAATAAGATCGTCCACAAAAAACATTCTCCACTCATACATCCAATCGTGGCAGACTACGGTACCCTGTGTTTGCGTAGCAAGTACTATAAAAGAGCTCATCAGGTCCGTAGGAAAACCGGGCCAAGGGCGGGTTTGAAACTTACCTCGGGATGAAGCCAAATGTGAAGGTAGGACAGTAAGTATATTTCCGGAAGCCTTGTAATTGACTCCCATATAGCCCAGGTAATTGAGAATCATGGGGTATTTTTCAGCTTCAAAATCTTCAATCTCCACTTTTCCGCCTGTTATTGCAGCTGCGATAGCAAACGTTCCTCCCTCGATATGATCAGGGCAAACCCTGTGCTCTGTTCCTCTAAGCTTTCCGCCTTTAATTGCCAAAACATTTGATCCGATTCCCGAAATATCCGCACCCATACCCGAAAGCATTTGCGCCAAGTTTTCGACGTGGGGTTCTGTTGCAGCATCGTCAATTATGATTTTTTGAGACATCGATGATGCCATCATAAGACCCATTTCTGTTGCTGTGACGGAAGGCTCGTCCAGGAAGATATCTGTTGCCACTTTTTTCTTCCAATCAAGGTAAAAACGTCCGTCTTTCCTTTTAATATTTACTCCCATTTTTTGCATCATTGCAAAATGAGTATCCAGTAGTCTTTCACCGATTTGATCACCACCCGGAGGGGTAACAATAGCTTTTCCAAACCGAACCAATAAAGGAGCCGCCAAAACAACTGAGGCTCTGAATTTTGCGGATAAATCCGGATCCGGGTCAAAAGAAGATAACCCCTGAGGATCAATTGTAACTGTATGGTCGTGCCTAACCACATTAACCCCCATTCTGGAAATGAGATCGAGCATTACTCCCACATCGGAAATGTCCGGAACATTTGTCAGTGTGGTCGGTGTATCCGCCAGAAGGGCAGCAGGAATTAGTTTCAGAGCAGAGTTTTTGTTCCCGGAGAGCTTGATTTTACCCTCAAGCTTTTCTCCCCCCTGTACTATAAATTTCGACATACTAATAATAGGTATTGTATCACTTGTCGGGAGCAATCCCAAAGTACGGAAACAGATCTTCTGCGATAGCGAACCAGACTGGGGCAGCCGTTTCTGCAGCCCAAGGGGAGGTCTGGGGGGATTTTAAAGTGACTAACATTACAAATTTCGGATTTTTTGGAGAAGCAAAACCGACAAATGAGTGGTTGGTGTTTTTTTCATCATAATGCCCGGCAACCGGAATTTGTGCCGTACCGGTTTTCCCGGCCACACTATAACCCGGAACCGCTACCCACTTTGCCTCACCTCTTCCTGCCGCCTCTACCATCATCTGAGTCATTTCTGAGGCTGCCTTTTCACTTATTATCCTGACCGGCTCATTAGATACCGCTTTTTCTTCCCATCCGTCACCGACAACAGAATCAACAACCCTGGGTGTAACCAAGTATCCCCCGTTCGCAATAACCGCCACCGCCCTGACCATCTCGATTCCTGTTACAGCAACTCCCTGTCCGAAACTTGTGGTCGCCAGGTCAACCACGTTCCAAGTTCCTTTTTCTCTCAGTTTTGGAGCAACTTCACCCTGCAAATCGATTCCTGTTTTTTGCCCGACACCGAACTTTGTTAAATAATCATAAAGCTGATCCGCTCCCAGTTTTTGTCCGACAAAGGACATTCCCACATTATCAGATTCAACAATGACATCAGTCATCGTAATATTTGCCGTATATTTTTCATTCCATGTTTTAATAAAATATTTATCGAGCTTGAGGGGACCGCTACAGATATCACACTCCGTGTCCGGCCGTACGACTCCCGCATCAAGTCCGGCAGCCATGACCACAACTTTTAGAATGGATCCGGGTTCAAAAGTGTCTGTAATTATAGGGTTTTTAAACAATGAATTACTGTAAGAAGAATAAGCCGACGGGTCAAACGATGGCAAATTTGCCATTGCCAAAATTTTTCCGGTCTTCGGATCCATTACCGTTACACTTCCCCCCGTCGCACCATATTTTTCAATTCCTTTTTCCAGCTCTTCTTCAATAATTGACTGTACCCTCTTATCTATGCTGGTTAATAAATCAACACCCGAGACGGCCGAAACTTGGGTTGAGCCGTTCAAAAGTAGTGGTGAACCTTTTGCATCTCTTTCGCCTCCCAAATATCCCGGCTTACCGCTTAAGGGAAGATTATAATAACCTTCCAAACCGAAGTATCCGATGTCTAATCCATCACTGTCTTTTCCCACAAAACCCAAAATTTGTGCGGCACTTGATGCCTCGGGATAATATGAGGCTTCAACAGCGTCGTAGCCAATACCCTCAATATCCAGGGCTTCAATATTTTTCTTTGCGGCGTCATATACTTTCTGCTTCAAAATCACCCAGCTGGCATCTTTTTTCAGTAGCGGCAGTAGTCGCTGCTCCTCGGCCAGAACAGCTTCTTTGACTGCATCATTACCGGTAAGATAATCTTCCGCCAAGAGTGGAGATAATTTCCTGGCAACTTCCAATGGGGAATAGTTTAATATACGCGGGTTGGCCCAGATATCCCAAGCGTTCATCCTGGCTACCCAGGGGGTACCGTCAGAAGCCAGAATATTACCCCGGGGAGCAGATGTGAGCGTTGAAGTGGTGTGTTGATTCCTTGCCTGGTCTGCAAGCGTGCGGCCGTTTATAACCTGCCACCAGAAAAGCCTCGCCGTCAAAGCCAGAAAAAGTATTATAAAAAATACCGAAAGCAGCCGGATTTTAGCAAACATAAATTAAGGAAGTTTTGCAACGGACTCTTCAGAACCGGAAACATAAACAACAGCTTGCGGTTTTGTGAAGCCCAGTTCATTTCCCTTTCCTTCCAAATCACTCATGGAAAGCGATCTGACAAGCGTATTTTCCAGATTCCTTTTTTCCATCGAAAGTTCCGCCTCTTTTTGTCTGAGTGTAGATACCTCAACACTTGATGTGGCCGTTTCAACCGTCATAAAAATAGACGATATCGCCAAAATTCCCGCTACGGTAAAAAGAACATATTTTGTCAGACTGCGACGGATTGTCCTATTTTCCTTATTTCCCTGAATCTGTTTTATTCTTCTCATGTTATTTTTCTAAAACCCGCATTTTTGCACTTCTCGATCTTTTATTTGCTTCAAGCTCCGCTCCGCCCGCCGTAACCGGTCTAAAAGTGATTGCGTGAGCCCCACTTGCTATTTTCTCCTTAAAAAAGTTCTTAACTAAAACGTCTTCTTTCGAATGAAAACTTATAACGACCAGTCTTCCACCCTTCTCAAGAAGGTCAAACGCTTTAGGTAAGGTCTCTTTAATATTTGTAAGCTCACTATTGACTGCAATTCTAACTGCCAAAAACGGTAATGTCGCTTCGTTTAAACCCGTTTTACTGCTTCTTAAACCCTGACAGATTTCAACCAGATCTCCAACCTTCTCTATGGGTTTAGCCTCTCTCGAATGGAGAATCCTTCCGGTAATCCATTTAGCCGAACCCGGGTCCAAAGTTATCTCAAAAAGCTCTCTCAACTGATCCTCCCTAAGTAGATTAAGCAGGTCCGACCCCTTAACTCCCTGAGTTTCAGGATCCATTCTCATATCCAAGGGCGCTTCCGAGTTTCCGAATGAAAAACCTCTTTCGGAATCTTTCAGATGTAAATTCGTTACCCCGAAATCAAAAAGAATTCCTTTTACTTTCTCCCATTTTGATCCGTGGGCGATTTTATCAATATCTGTAAAACTTCCCTGAACCAATTTGTAGTTTTTCTTATCGACGACTTCCTTTTCAAGCCTTTTTTCTGCGATTGTCAGCATCTTTGGGTCTATCTCAATCCCCAAAACCTGTCCGCCTTTTCCTAAAATCTCCAGGGTGTGTCCTGCGTTTCCCAAAGTGGCGTCAATGTATTTCTTACCTTTTTCAATGTGCAAAGCATTCACTACTTCTTCAACCAATACTGTCTCGTGATATTTATCGTTCATTTCTTCTGGCCAGTTCCTCTATATACTTGGCCGCTCCTTCCGCAACCTCCTTTTCCCTCGCTTCCCAAGTTTCCTTATTCCATATCTCAACCCTGTCTCCAACTCCTAAAAAATAAACTTGGTCTTTTAAATTTGCATATGCTAAAAGCCTATCGGGTATTACAATCCTACCCTGCTCGTCAGGCACTACCTCGTAAGACGATGCATAAATAAAATGTTCGGTTTTTCTTATAGGCTCGATTATGGTTTCTTGGCTTCCTGTAATCCTTCCTAAAAGGGAATTTAAAGAGCTTTTGCTAACAAGAACCAGACACTCCTCATACCACTGCGACAATACCAATTCTTTTCCCAAATTTTCGCGAAAAATTGAGGGGACAGAGATTCTCTTCCCCGAAGTTACACTTGCAAGATATGTTCCTAAAAACATTTATTTTCATCTGGGCAGATGTAGTATGAAACGGTGTTCACCATTTTATACCATTAGTAACCATTACATATTATTTTCACGGTTATGTCAAGGGTTTATTTCACGAAAATAGGGGTCAAGGAAAATTGGAGAATTACTGAGAAGAAACAGTGCCTGTATGTGCTTTTCCGTCAGAAGAAAAGACACCGTATCCGTTTTGCCAGAAAACGGACGACGTAACAGGTTCAGCATAGGTTTTTAGAGTAACAAAGTAAATTCCTTTAGGAGCCTTATCCAGCGTATATTTAAAAAGCCCGTCTACTGACGTAAGTTCCGTTACTCCGGACTGAAGATGAAACTCTGTAGAAAGCTTGCCCAGCATTTTTCCTGCCTGGTTTCTGAATGTTATCGTCATTGTTCCCTGTTCGACACCTGCGTCATACCTAAACTTACCTGAAGACTCGGAACCGAGTAGTAGCATTTTTTCCAAACTGTCACCGGCAAGCACCACTTTTCCCGGAACACCCTGTTGTCCACCGTCGCTGGTACTATACACCAACAGATAATCCATTGAGGCAGCACCGGGAACATTAATTTTCTCAACCTTAAAATTAAGCCAATGCCCTTCGGATCCTGAAACTCCGGGTTTATTGGTGGGGGTTAAAGAAATTGCCGGCCATTCAGATTCTGAAAGCTCCGGAACATTTGAATTGTCTTCTTCGGTGTTATCTGAAGTCTTGGCCCTGCCTTTGATAACAAAAGCAACAACCACCACCGCGATTACTAATACTCCCACAATGATCGGTAAAAATTTCTTCATGCTTTCTACTTTCTAAGTCTATTTTGAAAATATTCCGACAAATTGTCAATGGCGATTCTTTCTTGACTCGCGGTATCCCTATCACGTACCGTCACGGTATTATCATCAAGGCTCTCAAAATCAACAGTCACACACCAAGGCGTACCGATCTCATCCTGTGCAAAGTAGCGCTTACCGATATTCCCCCTGTCATCCCACACAACATTAAAATTCGCCTTAAGGTCTTTATAAACATCCCTGGCCTTACTCAGGAGTTCCGGCTTATTGGCCAAAAGAGGAAATACGGCTACCTTATATGGTGAAATACGGGGATTTAACTTCAGATAAACCCTCTCCCCGTCCTCGGTGTAGGCATCAATCAGGAAGAATAGCATTGCCCTGTCAACTCCTCCCGAAGTCTCGATAACCCATGGGGTGAATTCTTCACCTGTAAGATTATCTTTATAAGTCAGGCCGTGATTTTTAAGATCGTAGTCTCCTCTATGATGGATCCCTTCAAACTCACTCCAACCAAAAGGAGCTTCATATTCCAGGTCGGTTGCGTAACGTGCATAATGGGCAATTTTATCCGGCTCATGATCATGAAATCTTAATTTTTTAGGGTCAATACCCAGGCTTTCATACCATTTTTTTCTCATTTCTTTGAAATATTCAAAAGTCTCCTTAGATTCACCATCACTCGGTTTAACAAAATACTCAAGTTCCATCTGTTCAAACTCGCGCGAGCGGAAAGTAAGATTTCCGGGAGTAATTTCGTTTCTGAATGCTTTCCCTATTTGAGCTATTCCGAAAGGAATTTTAACTCTGTTGGAATCAACTACGTTTTTGAAATTTACAAAAGCTCCTTGGGTAATCTCTCCCCTCAGATACGATTTTTCTTTCGGTTCGGTCGTACCAAGAAGGACCTCGGTCATAAGGTTAAAGGTTTTTGCTTTGGTCCAGATGTCTTTTTCGTCTTTGTGTGTTTTTTCGTGCTCCGAAATAGAGTCTTCCGAGTCTTCTCTAAATCTTTTGTTGCAAACCTTGCACTCAACAAGAGGATCCGTAAAAGCCTTAAGATGTCCCGACTTCTCCCAGACTTTTGGATTCATTATTATCGCAGCATCAATTCCCACTACATTTTCCTGCTCTGAGACCATATATTTCCACCATTCTTTTTTGATGTTGTTTTTCATTTCCACTCCGGCAGGGCCATAATCCCAAAAACCCTGATATCCGCCATAAATTTCACTGCCCTGGAAGATAAAACCGCGGCGCTTTGCTAATGAAGTAATTTTTTCCATTACGCCGAGTGAGACGTTTTGTTTATCAATGTCCATATACCAAGAATTGTACTATTTAACGGTTCAAAAGCCAAACAGAAAAATTTAAAACTGAGGCAAAACTTACCCAAACCAAATACGGATAAAGGAGCCTGCTTGCTTTTTTATCTATCTCCGCAAACGCAATAATGGTTTTTCTTATAAAAAACCACATAAGGATTATCACCATAAACGCAAATAGTGGGTTTTTAAGACCGAAAAAAATGGGAGACCAAATTCCGTTTAAAAACAGTTGAATTCCAAAAAACTTAAGTGCAAGACGGACCTTCTTATCTTTAGTCCCTTTTTTCCAAACCATAAAAAGACTTACACCCATCAATATATAAAGAATTGTCCAGACCGGACCGAAAAGCCAACCGGGAGGACTAAAAATTGGTTTGACTAAACCTGCATACCATGTGGGGATCGCGGGATATGTGATTAAGGATCCTATCATTCCCACTAAGAGACAGATTAAAATCGAAGCGGATAATTTCAAGGTTTTACTCATACAATTTACAATAGCATATAGATATAATGATGAGCAAGATATGCTAATGAGAGATAATTCTAAATTAACCAAAAAGAATATTTTTATAGGAATTGCCCTTTTTCTGGTCTTTGCCGCTGGATTTGCGGTTACATATTTTAGTTTTAAATTCTCAAAAATTTTTGAGAAACATGAGGTTTCTTCTGCACCTTCAAATGTGTATATCAATGTTTCCCCGGAACCCGTAGATTCAAAGGAAGGAGTTTTCAACGTACTGCTTTTGGGCTACGGAGGAAGCGGCCATTCGGGCGGAGGGCTTACCGATAGTATTATAGTTCTGCATATAGATACCAACTCCAAAAAATACACTCTGATTTCGATACCCAGAGATCTTTGGATAAACGGCAACCGTAAAATAAACGCCGAAGCTTCGGTCAACGGTTACCCAAGCACAAGTGCCGCTGTCAAAAGTGTGACCGGCCTTCCGGTTGATAATTATGTTGCGGTGAATTTTTCAAATTATTCAAAAATGATTGATAATCTTGGGGGGGTTGATGTTCAGGTACCGACTGCTTTTACCGATTCGTTTTATCCTGTTCCCGGATTGGAAAATGAAACTTGTGGTTTCACCGGAGATGAGATTAACGGATTTAAAGCCAAATATTCAGGGTTTGAACTGGAAAAACAATTTACCTGTCGTTATGAAACGATAAGTTACAAAGTTGGTCCCGCCACTCTCGACGGAACCGCGGCTTTAAAATTCGTCCGTTCCCGTCACGCCGACAGTGACTTTGCCAGGAGTGCCAGACAATTCGCTGTTCTTGCCGGAGTAAAAAATAAACTGCTAAGTTTAAAATCTTTAAATAAACTTGACTCAACTATCGGCACGCTTTCGGAAATGGTTAAAACAGATCTTACTCTTGGTAAAATCAAAACTTTAATCGAAATATTCGGAGACACATCGGCTTATACCGGTACCGAAATCCACCTGACTACTGAAAATTTACTTAATGAGGGTAAGTCTGCGGAGGGAGCATATATTCTTTATCCTAAAGCCGGAAACCTAAATTTTACGGAGATTAAAAACTTCATTTCCCAAAATATTTAATCGTTAAGAACGTAAATATCTTGGCGTGTGTCGCTTACTCCAACAAACTCTCCCTCACCTTTAAGAATACGTTCGTAAGGTCGGCAGGCATAGCAACCGCCCTTGGGACACTTAAAATGATTAATTTTTCTGGCAAGCTGGATTCTTTTTGCAACTTTATACACTTTGTCGTAAGACTCCTTAATGTCGGGCAATTTCTTATCAACGATCCCGTCATCCCTATCCAAATACCAATAGGAGGCGCCGCTTATATCTTTTGATTGCTTATTTGTAGCTATCAAAATATAAATTGGTAGCTGTAGACTATCTTCCTTCTCTTCGTTCTTGCCTGTTTTAAAGTCAATAATACGAACCGAGTCGTCTTTTTCAACATATTGCAACCAGTCGATCTTTCCGCTTAATATAATTCCCTCCTCGGCATTTAACCAATAGTGGGGAAGGTTCATTTTTGATTTAATTTTTATAGCTTTTTCCAAAATAGGGCCCGGGTTTTCCTGTAAGTTTATAAGCATTTGCACCGCACGTCCGCGGTACTCCCCTTCTTCTTCAAAGTTTTTGAATCCCCCTTTTTTTCCGGTGATTTTAAGCCAGACCGGATCAAGTTTTTTAACAAGTGAAATTTTCAATCTTTCCTCGACCGGAAGAATTGCCAAGGATTCAAGAACCTCATGCACTGCCTGTCCCAAGGCCAAAGGCGGAGTAATAACGGTCATTTTATGCCCGGTTTTAGGGTTTTTGTAAACATATTTAAGGTAGTAGGCTCTAGGGCATTTGAGAAACTCCGAGATTGAAGAGTGGGATACCCAGGTTGCGTTATATTCGTCAAACATTAGCGTGTAATAAGTTGCCCCGAAGCTGTTGAATAACACTGGGGAATCATGTCCGCGGGAAAATTGGGATAAGGAGAAACACTGCTGCACTCTATTATGCCGTTACCGTCCCAGACCAGTTTCCAAACCCCGTTTACTTTAGCAGCAAACCACATTCCTCCACCGTCACCCGTTGATACACTGCCTTTGGCAAAGTCGCCTTCCATGCCCGTAACGCTAATAGTCCAGTCGGAGGTGTCGCCGTGTTTTGCAGCCAAAGCTGCTCTTATCTCACTAATATTTACGCCTCCGCTCGTAGCCAAAGGGGCTGATGCACTCGCTTGAGGCGAATCAGTAGCTTCACTGGAGGTAACCGAAACTCCCACAGGATTTGCAAATTTGGGTAAGCCTTTGTAATAAACGGTCGCTCCCAAAAAAACTGCTACCGCGGTAATAAAAATAGCAAGAAAATACTTCATTCCGGTTTATGTATACGACTATTATATAGAGGTTTTTTGATAAATAACAACAAAACACC
>Ga0156740_109_pt1 | contig 24472 bp, 21 predicted proteins | sample RifOxyD1_FD_112069 | JGI IMG/M metagenome (GOLD analysis project Ga0156740, IMG submission 112069) | Candidatus Woesebacteria bacterium RIFOXYD1_FULL_41_28 | reverse complement strand
TGCGGGTTAGCCATAATAGAAGGCTCAATAAACTCATCCGTTTTACCTTCCGCGTAAGAAGCGTCAATTGCCTCTTCGGGTGTTTTGAAGAGATGCCCCTCTCCTTTAGTTAAAGCAAAATATGCCTTCGCGGTTCTATCCCAACGCATGTCTCTATCCATTGCCCAATACCTGCCCATCAAGGAAGCTATCTGGCCGATTTTGTGTTTTTCGGTTACCTCTCTTATTTTACTGACATATGTTTTTGCTGCAGTTGGCGGGGAGTCTCTGCCGTCTGTAAAGAGATGTAGGAAAACCCTGTTAAACTGTTGCTTTTCCGCAAGTTCTATAAGAGCAAAAAGATGCTCCAGGTTGCTATGGACTCCACCTGCGCCTACAAGACCCATCAGGTGCAAATTGCTGTTATTTTTACGGGCATGGTCAATTGCTCCGATAAGAACCTTGTTGTCGTAAAAACCTCCGTCAGCAATATTCATATTTATCCTTTGAAGATCCTGGTAAACTATCCTTCCTGCACCCAAATTTAAATGGCCTGTCTCTGTATTACCGGGTTCACCTCTTGGTAAACCAACCGCTTCCCCCGAAGCCAAAAGTTGTGTATGAGGAAAGGAGTTCATAAACTTGCGCATGTTAGGTAAATTTGCCTGAGAAAGGGGATTTCCCGGTCCCGCTACAGAAATACCCCAGCCGTCAATAACAACCAAAAGTACAAATTTTGAAGATTCGTCGTGCATTATTTCATTCTCCCCAATTCAACATCTATGGTAGAAAGTCGGTTGTATTTGGCAACTCTTTCACCTCTGGCCGGAGCGCCAAATTTTACATAGTCGGCGGAGACCCCAACAGCAAAGTCCGCAATAAAACTATCATTTGTCTCGGCCGACCTATGGGAAACAATTATTTTCCAACCCGCATTTTTAGCCATCTTGATTACCTGCAGAGTTTCAGTAATAGTTCCAACCTGATTCGGTTTAACCAAAATAGAATTACAGGCCTTCTCCTTTATCGCCTTTTCCACACGTTTGGGGTTAGTGCACAAAAGATCATCTCCGACAACCAAAGTAGTTTGGAAAACCTGACCGGTAAAGCTTTCCCATGCTTCCCAAGCATCCTCAAAAAAAGGATCCTCAATAATGGCAAGCTTGTATTGATCGATAAGTGCCTTATAAAATTCTTCAAGCTGAGAATCACTCATTCCCGAAGCCCTGTCTTTAATGAGATACTCCCCGTCTTTGTAGAAACTGTTAGAAGCAACATCTAGCCCCAGAAGTACATCTCGTCCCAATGCATAATTACTCTGGCGAATGGACTCTACAAACACCTCCAACGCATCGGCATTAGTAAAAAGATCAGGCGCGTAGCCACCCTCATCTCCTACAGAATGAATAGCACCACGGTGTTTAAGATTCTCACCTATTGTATGGTATATCTCGGCCCCGATCTGAAGACCCTCTGAATAAGTCTTTGTAGTCGTGGGTATTACCCAAAATTCCTGAAAATCAAGGTTACCTGCGCCGTGTTTTCCGCCATTAATCATATTAAAAAGCGGTGTCGGAACTTTTACGCTGGTACAAATACCATATTTGGTAGCCAGAGCAAAAATCCATGAATAGAGTGGCTGGTTAGTTACAGTTGCCGCACATTTTGCCACTACTTCGGAAATCGATAAGATTGCGTTGGCTCCGTATTTGGTCTTATTCTCGGTTCCATCAAGTGTGATAAGCTTTTTATCAATCCCTTCCTGATCTGTAGGATCCATACCAATAACCGCAGGCCCCAAAACTGTATTTACATTATTTACTGCCTGAAGTACTCCCATACCGCCAAACCTTTGATTTTGTGTATCCCTAAGCTCCAGTGCTTCATGGGTTCCTGTTGATGCTCCCGCAGGAACTGACGAAACACAAACCTCTCCGCCTTCAAGTAAACATGCAGTTTCAACTGTGGGAATACCTCTGGAATCCAGGATTTCTCTGGCCCATACGTTTTTTATTTTACTCATATGTCTTTTTCAGCATGCGCAACTGTGCCACGCACTCTATCAATAGAATCTGGGTTAACCGAAATACTCGTTATTCCCCAGCGAACCAACTTTTGAACCAACTCTTCATATACACTGGGAGCCTGTCCACAAATTGAGGAAGTAATTCCTGCCTCATTACATTTTTTGATAACACGTTCAAGTGCCCAAAGAACCGCAGGTCTCATTTCATTAAATTCGGTCGCAACATCCGAATTATCCCTGTCCGTTCCCTCTATAAGCATCGTCAAATCATTGCTGCCTATGGAAACCCCATCTATACCTACTTTGATAAAATCTTCAATCTGAATAACATTAACCGGAATTTCTACCATCATCAAGAATTTAAAACTTGGTTTTTCGAAAAGTCCTTGAGTGGCTACAAGTTTCCTTACTCTGGTTAATTCTTCAGGGGACCTTACAAAAGGAACCATTAATTCCAAATTCTCGTACTTCTCGCGTACATTCTTAATAGCCTGCAACTCAAGATTAAAAACTTCAGGATTTGCAACATACCTAAAAGCTCCCCTGAATCCAAGCATTGGATTAGGCTCTACCGGTTCCCAGAATTTTCCTCCCTCAAGACTCCTATACTCATTGGTTTTAAAGTCAGTTGCGCGGTAAATCACAGGTCTGGGGTAAAACGCTTTACAAAAAGTCCGCAGGTCGCGGGAAAGCTTGGTAATAAATTCTTCCTGCTCTTTTCTTTTGATCGCTTCTCTGGGATGAATACCGATATCGGCAATCATAAATTCCGCTCTTAAAAGGCCTACCCCGTCTACATTTGCTTTAGCAATCTCGGCAGCTCTGTCCGGCTGACCAAGATTTACATAAACTTTGGTGGCCGTTTTTGTTTTGGAATGTTTAAGCTTTGTAGTTAAAGCTTTTTCTTCCTCGGTCTTTTTGACACCCGCCCCCATAAACACTTGTCCCGATTGACCGTTAACTGTCACGATTTGTCCGTCTTTCAACAGTTTCGTAGCCTCTTTTGTTCCTACAACACAGGGGATACCAAGTTCTCTACTGACAATTGCTGCATGCGAAGTTTGCCCGCCTTCATCAGTGATAATAGCGGCTGACTTTTTCATTGCCGGTACATAATCAGGTGAAGTCATGGGAGCTACCAATACATCACCCTTTTTAATTTTGTCAATCTCTTTGGGGGACTTAAGTATTCTGACAGTTCCCGTCCCAATACCCGGAGATGCTGCCGCCCCGGTGAGGATCGGTGCTTCGGCAAATTTAACATTGCTGTTTTTCTCGGTTTTTTCTGATTTAGCCGTTTGAGCAATTGTAGTAACCGGACGTGTCTGAACTATAAATAGCTTGTCTTTTTCAAGAGCCCATTCCATATCTTGAGGAAAATAATAATGTTTTTGGATTTTATCTGCGTATTTTGCCAGGGCAATTATCTGCTTATCGTTGATTTTCTGCCTATCTCTAAGCTTTTTAGGTACTTCAAATTCTTTTGTCTTGCCATTAATTCTTGAAAGACGGATTGACTGGTCGGAAATTTCTTTGGAAAGTATTGCAAAAGTACCTTTTTGAACAACATAAGTGTCGGGTACCACAGACCCCTGAACAATCATCTCTCCAAGACCCCAAACAGATTCGATGATAATCCTATCCTTGTCATTTGTTACCGGATCAATTGAAAACATAACTCCGGAGACGTCACTTTGAACCATTTTTTGAACAACCACAGCAATTTTTACTTTTTCGTGAACAATTTTATTCATCACACGATAGTAAATCGACCGGGCAGTAAAAAGAGAAGCCCAACACTCACGCAGTTTATTAATTACATTAGCCTCTCCTTTAATATCCAGGAAAGTAACCTGCTGTCCGGCAAAACTTGTACCGGGCATATCCTCTGCGGTAGCCGACGATCTGACGGCCACCAGACTGTTCTTCATAAAACCTGATAATTTTTTGTAAGACGAAATTGTTTTTTGGGAAACGTCAGCGGGAACTTTGGAAGTCAAAATCATCCGCTGTATTCTTTTTGAAGCCTCTTCCAGTTGGGCCGGATCATTTACATCCAAACTCCCTAATATGTCATAAATTTTATGAATCAGATCGTTTTCCTGTAGAAATAAATCGTAGGCCTCAACGGTGACAACGAATCCGGGGGGAACGGGAAAACCTGCGTGGTAAATTTCAGCTAAATTGGCACCTTTTCCGCCAACCAACTCAGTATCTCCCTTATCCAAATCTTTGAAGTCAGCAACAATAGGCAGTTTGGGCATACTATATTACATAGTAAAAGATATCTGGACAAAGGTAAAGAGGACTCTTTAATGAACAGGCTGGGAAAGTTCACCCTTCAACTTTAATATCCAGGGTTCAGGACCCGGATCCACACCGTCAAGCATTGAAAGGTAAAATGCAAGCCACGCGCAGTAGTGAGGCAGTTCCAACGACTGTGTCAATTTGGTCTTACCCCTTAATGTGTATGTCTGGAAAGAAAGTCCTTGCTCCGCAAGAACCTTTTTGGTAACTGCGTAACGCAAAGTCACTCTTTGATTATTAAAATTGCTTTCCATGAATAGATAGCGGTTATTTTTAACGAGTTCCGGCATTTGTGTCGCTTCAATAAGAACATGGTTAACTTCGGGAAAATCATAAAATTGTGTGTAATTTCTGGAGATCTCACACATGGCATTTCTGCCTGCGTTAAGTGCTCCTATAAGTGGTCTTCCCCCAAAAAGAACAGGTAAACCGCCGTGCAACCACTTACCCATTTCGGCTGCATCCCAAGAATCCCGGATGTCAGATAATTCTTTCAGAGACGCCAGGAGTACCTCTTCGGAAATAGATAGGATACCAGCCTTATTAAGTGCACCCAAAAGTCCCCCAAGAGAAACTCCCAGTCCTGTTTTAGGAAAATTAGGCGGATTAGAAGCTCCTGGGGATATAATCACTCCATGAATTTCACCTGAAGTTACCATTTCACCGATTTTTCCACCGGTAGCAATTCCCAGGATATTTGCTCCCAACTTTTTAGCAATTTCGATACCCGACAGAGTTTCTTCGGTATTGCCTGAATATGAATTGGCGATAACTAAGGTTTCCGTGTCTACCCATGCGGGGAGACCGTAATCATTGTGTACAGCAAAAGGAATTTTAAGATCTTCCTCGAAAAGCCCCTGGATTAATTTTGCTGCGTTGCTGCTGCCACCCATTCCGGTAACCACTACTTTTTTGCAGGGTATTTGGAGAATATTTGCTGATTGTGCCTGTGTCCAAGTGGTTTTGATCTGTTCAGGGAAAAGAGTGAGAGCTTCCATTACTCCCATAGAATCAAGTTGCCTGAAATTCTCTATATTTGATAAGTCCATATTTATGAACGGATAATTGCCAAGACTTCGTCGCGTTTAACCTCCATCAACTCTTTAGATTTAGCCTCAAGTGTCAAACGAAGCAAAGACTCGGTATTACTTGGCCTTACGCAAAATCTGTAGTCACTATACTCAACAGCCACACCATCAAGACGCGACACATCCGCATCTTTATACTTCTCTGCAATTTCATTCATTTTTCCTTCTTTATCTTCAACATCGCTGTTTATTTCTCCTGAGATAAAGTATTTACCCAAGACCGGAGCAACGACTTCTGAAAGCTTTGAACCTGTTTCGCTCAAGTACTCCAATACCTGCATTGGAGGAATCATTCCGCAATCAGAGTGCCAATAATCACGGTAGTATGTATGACCGCTGGATTCTGCGCCGAACAGTGCGTTTTGGTCTCTCAATATCTCTTTAATGTAAGAGTGTCCGACTCTGCTGATCACGGGAGTTCCGCCATTTTCTTTTATAGCGTCCAAAAGCGCCCATGTATATCTGGGGTCATATACAATTTTTTCACCGGGATTTTTGACAAGCATTTGCTTGATTAGAACGGTATTAAGAAAATATGGTTCAACAAATAACCCTCCGTCTGCACAGAAAAATACTCTATCGGAATCAGCATCCCATGTAATACCCAAGTCTGCTCCGCTGGTTTTAACCAGCTCTGCAAATTCAATTCTATTTTCAGGAATGAATGGGTCAGGTCTTCCCTTGGGGAAATTTCCATCGGGTTCAAAATTGAGTTTAATTATTTCTATGGGCAGACCTCCTGTTTCAACAATTTTTTCAAAAATTTTACCTCCCAATCCGAAATTAGGATTTAGAACAACTTTCATAGGTTTTATCTTGGCTACATCTATCCAACTAAGAATGTGTTTGCAATAATCATCCCAAATGTCAATTTTCCTGACAGTTCCAATCTTGTCCGAGCTTAACGTCTCACCGGAAATGACAAAGTCGCGAACTTGGGTAATTCCGTGTTCATATGTAATAGGAGCCGGTCCTTTCTCAACCATTTTCAATCCGTGCCACTCCGGAGGATTGTGTGAAGCTGTCGATTGGAGTCCCCCTTCGAATTTGTAATTTCCTACACCAAAATAAAGCATATCTGTCGACATCAAACCGACATCAACAACATTAATACCGGCATCTGTAAGTCCCTTAATTACGGCGTTTTTAATAGCTTCCGAATGCAAGCGGACATCCATACCGATCATAACCTCTCCTACGGGGTTGGTAAATTTCGCAAAACCCTGGCCAATCTTATAGGCGACGTCCTCATTAATGGAATCCGGGTAGATCCCTCTTATGTCGTAGGCTTTAAAAATTGTCTCGTCAACTTTCATTTAATGTTTTCATTCTAAATGTTTAAGTAGGACCAGGTCAAGTTCGGAAATCAGATCTGCCTTGGAAGTTTTGACATCAATATCAATAGCACTTAGGACACTTATTAATTTTTGAAGACTTAATACGTCAAACTTAGAAGCTTGAGACTTTAGCTTATTAATTTTCCAAAATGGAAATCCGGCTGACGCGGCATCAACTTTTGCCCAGTATACATCTCTGATATGTTTTGAGATTAAGCTGAAAACAAACTCCACCGGTTGTTTTTCCAGGATTTTATGTAAAGATCTGACACAAAATTCTCCTTTTCCGGGTAACAAGTTGTCCAAAAAATTCCAAAGAAGAACAGGAAGTTTATATTCTTCCACTTTTGTGCCGATGGAAAAATTTTTAACTGTAGCGGCGTTCAGTGGCCCTTCGTTATAGATTATCAGAGTGCCCGAAAGATCTTCCTGCCTTTTATTCAACCAGAGATACTCTTTTTTACCGAGTTTTTTGACATCTTTAAGGATAAAAAATCTTTCGTTACCAAAGAGGGAGCTTGCCGATAAAATCTCTTCAAAACTTTGCGCAGACTCGTCAATGTAATTCACTTCCCAGGACCTTTCTTTGGCCACATCAATAAATATTCTTAATCTGGCATAGGATTTTTGAGTATCGTCACCGTGTAAAATTATTACCTTCATAATTAGCTAAATATTATTGTTTTCCAGATATCTAGCAATCAACCCTTCAAGTTTATCCCTAAAGCTTCCTTTTCTTTTTCTGGTGTGCGGTACCAAGGCACCCGAAAAATTTTTCGGAATATGGCTAATTTCATGCAGTAAGACTTTGTCCTGATCGTGAAGCGATAACTTATCAAAATATCCAGAAATTACCTCGATGATGTAAGCAGGCCCAATCTCCAGGGTGTTTTGCCATAGTTTGGGAAGTCCCCATGTTCTGGCGTAGGCTCTGGCCTTCGATCCTGTGGATCTGTAAAAAAACAAACGACTAACCACCAGATGATCCAACTGAAGTTCTTTGATAAGTATTAACGCCCGCCTTCGAATATCGGGGGCTTTTTCGTACTCAAATTTTGAAAACTTCCGTGCCTTCTTTAACTTGCCCATTAGTCTTCAATCCTATCACAAAATATCTCTTCTTACCCCACAACTAGCATTTTGTGAAGCACTCGTTAGATCTTAAATACTTCTACTCCTTCCTTAACTTCTTTTTGAGTCTTAAGACCTATCACATCTCCTTTTGTCGCGGTATCTTTTTTATCGTGTTCGACTTGAATCGAATCAACCGACTGCTCAAACAAATCTTCCCCATCTTTTGAAAATTTGACCCTGTCTCCTACGGAAAGAGTACCGTCAAGTTCAACTATGGCAACACCAATTTTGTCGTAATAATGAGTTATGCGACCCACCTTAAACAACTTCATTCACCCCCTTTCCTTCACCAATTTTAAATGCATGGGTTAGGGCAATAGCCAACGCATCGGCAGCATTATCAAAATGAGTTTTTTTGTTTTTTTCACTTGTTACGCGATCACCTAAAATTTTTCTGATAGATGCCTGAACCTCTTTCTTGTTGGCACGACCGTTTCCTGTAATCATTTTCTTAATAGTTCCCGGTGCATATTCCTCAACTTTAATTTTTGTTTTACATGCCGCAAGAAGCATCACTCCCTGAGCCTGGCCGACTGCAATAACGGTCTTGGCATTATTAGAAAAGAAGATTTTTTCAAATACAAAAACGTCGGGCTTGTGTTTTTCAATCAGATTCTTAATTTCCTCAAATATAAAATCCAGGCGTTTTTCTTTAAGAAGTGCTTTATCGGTTTCAATGAGTCCCCATTCGACAACTTCGTTTCCTTTCCCGTTTAGTCTTACGAGGCCGAATCCTGTTGTGGCGGTGCCTGGGTCAATTCCCAATATTAACATTCTTTAACATTATAACAGTGTTTGTTAAAAAAGAACGGGCAGGACATATCACTCGAAAACAAAAAATTGAGTGACAGTATCCTGCCCGAAAACAAAAAATTGAGTGAGCGCACCCTCCTTGAAAGCAAAACTTCAAGTAGGCACAAACACCCAATTTGGAGGGCCCTTTGGCCTCCAAGTGCCCTGGTGAGGAGTCGAACCCCAAACCTGATTGGTTTACACCAATCGCTCTTCCACTTGAGCTTCCAGGGACAAAATTAAAGTGCTATATAGGGGATGAAGGATTCGAACCTTCGAGCTCTCTGCTATTAAATGCCAGAGCGTTCTTCCACTGAACTAATCCCCAATTAAATGCCTATTAAAGGCATGGTATTGTCAGAATGGATAACACTCCGCGGAATATTATCCATCTTAAATACAACCAGTGCGCGGCTGTATTCCCAATGACTGCCCTTCAGTCCGAACGGATTGAAGGAACGAACCGTTACGTACTCTATTTGTTCGTAAAAGCGATTATATCCAAAACATGTACACTGTCAAGAAGAAACGTATGCTTCTGCCCGATTCGACAGTTCTTTTTAAGTACTAATATACGGAGATCACGCGGGCGCTTTTCAAATTACCATCTTCGATTTCCAGAGCCAAAACCTCAATTCTTAAACTTTTAGGGTGTTCGGGGTGAAGCATTGAATAATATTCTGCTGTTTTAGTTATTTTTCTGATTTTTTCGGCTGTTACAGCCTCTTCAGGCCTTCCGAATTTTAGGCTCCAGCGTGCCTTAACTTCGATAAATATAAGACAGTCGCCTTTTGTCGCAATTATATCGATTTCTCCGAATCTGCTTCTGAAGTTTCTGTCAATTATTTTATAACCTTTTGAAGAAAGTAAGCGGGCGGCAAAATCTTCTGCCAGTTTACCGGCCTTATTTGTTGGTCTTTGTGCCACTCTTAATTCTACTACCGGCTTTCTTGAAGATCATCTCAATCTCGGTTGGGGCTTTTTCTCTTGTGTAATAAAGTTTCGATCTTTTGACACCTTCGGTACCTCTTTTAACGACAGTAATTCTGTCAATTGTCGGAAGGTTCACAGGGAAAATCCTTTCAATTCCTACTCCGGCTTCTCCAATTCTTCTGACCAGAAATGTCTTTCCCGGCTCTCTGCCTTTAATGCCAATGACCATACCCTCAAAGACCGCCTCGCGGTTTTTGTCTCCGTCTTTAATTCTTTGGACAACACGGACACGGTCTCCAACTCCGAATTCGGTTTCTTTTATAGAGATTTTTAATGCCATAGATCGATATTGTACTAGAAACGGGCTCTATCTTCAAGAAGACTCTGTTTCCAAAACGTCGCTGATTTTCTGGGCAAGATTTTCGTTCCAGTTTATTTTAAACGGCAGTTTAACTTTTCTTCCCCCGTCAAAAACCAAAAAGGCATCAAGGTTTCCCAGGTTTTCGGTTAAGAGAGTTTTAAGTCTTTGCAGGCAGTTGACGTCTGTTTCCCGGGGTACATTTATAAAAACCTCTTTGGGCTTATCCTCACCGAGGCCGCCGATTGTTTCAATTGCATCGACTATTATTCCCGGAGATTCGTCCCTGACATCCACCTTCCCTGTAACAATTAATGGCTTCCCTTCATTCCAAAAATCGCGCGTATCTTTAAAAACCTTCGGAAAAACCACAACTTCAATGGTTCCCGTACCGTCATCCAGTTTAACAAAGGCCATTTCGGCACCGGTTTTTTTGGTTGTAATAACTCTTACTGCAGAAACAACCGCCGCCACCTTAACCGTATTTATATGAGTTTCCGAAGATATGATCTCAAATATTTTATGAGTTGACTCAAATACCAAAGATCCAAGTACCTCACTTATCGGCTTCGCACTTAGTGAAAAACCCAAGAGTTGCCTCTCAAGAGATTCCAACTCTTCGTTGGGGAACTCTTCAATGTTTGCTATTGTTATTGTTGCAGCCGATTCGGTCTTTTTCAGTTCACTGCCCGCAAACAAACCTTGTTGATTATCGTCAGTTTTGGATCTACCCACTTTATCTCTAATCGAATCCATGGCAGAAAGAAGCGCTGCACGTCCTCCAAATTTGGACATTGCCCCAACTTTAATTAAGCTTTCTAAGACTTTCTTGTTAATTTTTCGGTTATCAACTCTTCCCAAAAAATCCGCAAAGGATTCGAATTTACCGTCCTTCCGGGATGAAAGAATAGAGGAGATTGCAGCGTTACCTACATTTTTAATAGCCGAAAACCCAAATCTGATAGATTTGCCGTCTCTGGAATCTTTGTCTTCAATAATCGTAAAGCCAATGTCTGATTCGTTAATATCCGGAGGCAGTACTTTAATCTTCATACGTCTACACTCGTTAATTGCGGCAGAGACCTTTTCTTTATCGTCAGATTCAGCGGTCAGAAGTGCTGCCATGTACTCAACTGAGTAATTGGCTTTCATATAAGCGGTCTGGTAGGCTACCATACCGTAGCTTGCAGCATGAGCTTTATTAAATCCGTACGACTGGAACGGTTCAAAAAGTTTCCAAAGATTTTCTGCAAAGTCTTCGGACTGACCGTTGGTGATAATTCCTTTAATAAACTTTTCTTTTTGGGCAGCCATCTCTTCCGGAATCTTTTTACCTACCGCTTTCCTGAATTTATCCGCCTCTTCCCAGGTATAGCCTGCCAAATCCAGAGCGCAGAAGAGGAGATCGTCCTGATATACGATAAGCCCGTAAGACATTCCCAAAAACTTTTCCATTCTGGGGTCAAGATATTTAACCAATTTGGTGTTATGTTTTCTCTTAATGTACTCAGGAATCTGGGAAATTGGTCCCGGGCGGTAAAGTGCGACCATAGCCATCAGATCTTCAATTCTGTTGGGTTTGAGTTCAACCAGATATTTAGTCATTCCTCCGCTAGCAAGCTGAAAAACACCCATCGTTTCTCCCCGTGCAAGCATTTCAAAAGTCTTTTTATCATCCAGTGGGATTTCATGAAGATTTATATCAACTCCCAGCTTATTTTTGACGATGTCAACCGCAGCTCCCAAGATTGATAAGTTTCTGATTCCAAGAATATCAAATTTTATAAGTCCCACTTCCTCACTGGCGTGCATTTCGTATTGTGTTATGACTTTTTCACCCGAAGGTTCACGTTGAACCGGCGAAAAGTCGGTTACCTTAGTCGGAGCAACAACCACTCCGGCTGCGTGTACAGAGACGTGCCTTGCACCGCCCTCGATATGCATTGCCAAGTCCAGTACTTTTTTAGTATCTGCGTCTGTGTCGTACAATGTGCGAAGCTCGGGTACTTCATTAAGAGCCCTTTCTATAGTAATCGGAAAGCCCTGTTTTGGAGGCGGAATTAATTTGGCAATTCTGTCACCTATCGAATACGGATAACCCAATACGCGGGAGACATCCCTAACTGCCCCACGGCTTAGCATTCTTCCAAATGTACAAATTTGAGCAACCTTTTCCTTTCCATACTTATCCGTAATGTAGCCGATAATGTCTCCGCGTCTGTCGTCAGCAACATCAAAATCAATATCGGGAGGTGACGGTCTGGAAGGATTTAAAAACCTTTCGAAGGGCAAATAATACTTAAGCGGGTTCACTGTGGTAATACCCAATACATAAGAAACAAGACTACCTGCCGCCGAACCTCTGGTATTGGTAATAATTCCTTCCTCGTTAGCCCATTTGACCATATCCTTAACAATCAAAAAATATGGGGCATAACCTTTTTTGCAAATAATATCCAACTCATACTCCAATCTTTCTTTTGTTTCTTTTCCGTAGTCAGGCACTTTTTCGGTTAGAAGTTCACGGGATTGACGCATCAACTCATCATCCGCAGTTACTCCTTCAGGAAGACTGAATTTGGGAAAATACCATTTACCCAATGTAATTTCCAAATTACATTTATCAGCTATCTTAACTGTGTTTTCCAGAGCATCCGGAACATCCGGGAAAAGTTTTTCCATTTCTTCCGGACTTCTTACGTAAAAAGTGGGGGCATCTATATACCTCATTCTTTTCGTATCACCCATGGTTTTACCGGTTGAAATACAAACCAAGGCATCCTGGGCAATGGCATCTTCAGGCTTAATATAATGAGCATCGTTGGTTGCAATGAGTGGAATTCCCAAATCCCTACTAAGTTTAATTACTCCTTCATTCCATTTACTTTCATCATTCTTCATTTCAGTGAGATGGGTTTTTATCTCCTGATTAGTTGCTTTATCAATCCACTTTTCGAACTCGTGCCTTTGAATTTCCAAATAGTAGTCATCTTTAAATGTATCCATATACCAGGAGGCAACCTTCTTAGCGTCACCATAACTGCCGCCCAAAAGAGTCTGGCCGACCTCACCCATAGGACAAGCGCTTGTGCATATTATCCCCTTGGAGTATTTGGCCAATAGTTCCCGGTCCATTCTTGGACGATAATAATAGCCGTCCAGGTGGGCAATTGAGGAAATTTTCATCAGGTTCTGGTAACCCTCAAGATTTTTGGCCAAAAGTATAATGTGGTGATTTTTGACTTGTCCACGGGCCGGCCTATCTGTAAGTTTACCGGGTGTAATATACCCCTCCATGCCTATGATTGGCTTTACACCTTGCTTCAAGGCCTCCTTGTAAAACTCAACACTGCCATACATCACTCCATGGTCGGTGATTGCAACAGCGTCCATACTATTATCCTTGATATGGGTTATAAGCTTTGGAATTTTACTTAAACCATCAAGAAGTGAGTATTCCGTATGTACATGAAGATGTGCAAATTTTGACATTTATTATTAGACTACCACTTTATCCCTACCGCCCTCTTTTGCTCTATAAAGATTTACGTCCGCAGTATTAATTTTTTCGCGTAAATCGTCTCCCGAATTACAAATCGAAACACCAACACTTACAGTTTGCTCCAGATTAACTTCCTGTTTTTGCGAATTCGCCCTTATTCTGGTGCTTTTCACTGCCCGTCTTATATCTTCTGCACGGTTTTTTGCCGTAACCGGATCATCCACGCCATCAAGTAAAATTAGAAATTCCTCGCCTCCGATTCGGATAACTGAATCACTAATTCTGGTGTTTATCAGGAAGGCTTCAGAAACGGATTTCAATACATCGTCTCCGGCCGAATGCCCATAAGAATCATTTACTTGTTTAAAATGATCAAGATCACAGGAAATTACTGCGATAGGTCTGGGGTCTTTTTGATTTTCTCTTTCGGTTATAACCTTATCCACGTATCTTCTGTTAAAAAGTCCGGTAAGTTGGTCTCTAAGGTTTTCTTCCTGCAACTCCCCTCTTTTTTCTAATGAATCAAGTACTGCCAGGGTGATGGGGCTTTCACTATTACTTAAAAACTCTTTACCGCCGGGCAAGCCTGCAATCTCTTCATTGGCAATTTTAGCTGCAGAAATCGCCGTATTCAGGTCAACTTTGTTTACTTCGACAGATGTATTTTCACTCATTTAGTTTGTTCATTAGCTTTTCGCGAATCAGATTCGAGTTTCCCTTTCCTGCAAGTTTTTTCTGAACCATGCCCATCAAAAAGCCAACGACCTCGCCTTTGCCGCTTCTATAATCTTTTACTGCTTTTTCCTGCTCAGTAATAACTTCTGTAACGGCCAAATCCGTTTCTTCGGCTCCTGCATATTCAACTTTGGTCAATTCAACTATTTTTCTGATTAAACCGGCGGCTTCCGGAAAATTTTGATCCAGTTTTTTATTTATCATCAGATCTGCAATTAATTTGGCAGAGAGCGAAAACTCACTTCCAAGAGAAACCGCTTTCTCAAAATAGTCGGTCCTTTGGGGGTCTGAAACCAATATATCTACATAATCTTTTGGCAAAGTGTAGGTTTCAATCAGTCTTAATCTTTTATCTTTTGGCAATTCCGGAAGAGAATTCCTTAATTTTTCCACCTCTTCATCCGTAAATCTCAAAGGAGGCAAATCCGGCTCCGGAAAATATCTGTAATCTTTTGCTTCTTCTTTGCTTCTTTGCAAATATGTGGTCTCTTTTACTTCGTCATATCCTCTTGTTTCTAAACCGATTTTTCCGTCATTATTCAGAATTTCTTCCTGCCTTTTAATTTCTGCGTTCATGGCTTTTTCCAGGAATTTAAATGAATTTATATTTTTAAGTTCCACTTTGAAGTTTGGAAGTTCTTTCGTCTTTTCATACTCCTGAGAACTTGCCAGTGAGATATTTGCTTCAAGTCTCATTGACCCTTTTTCCATATCGGCATTACTGATACCCAAATACCTGGCAACGGTTTGTACTTCTTTTAAGAATTTAACTACTTCGGCGGTCTCATGAAAATCCGGCTCGGTAACCATCTCCATCAAAGGAACCGAACTCCTGTTGAAATCGATCAATGTTGATTTTTCTCCGGCAATTGTTTCGTGAACAAGTTTCGCCGTATCCTCCTCCAGGTGAATTCTCCTAATTCTTTTGTCTTCAAAAGATCCTCCTACACAAATAGGTAAATCGTATTGCGATATCTGATAGCTTTTCGGCAAATCGGGGTAAAAATAATGCTTTCTGTCGAATTTACTAAACCTGTTTATTTCAGACCCGAAAGCCAATCCGAATTTGATGGTATCCTTGATGGCTTCACTGTTTGCAAAAGGAAGCGCACCTGGAAGCCCCAAACAAACCGGGCATACTTGCGTGTTTGGCTTTTTTCCGAAATGATCGGAGGGGCAACCGCAAAACATCTTACTTTTTGTAGAAAGCTCTATGTGTACTTCAAGACCGATTATCGGAATATATTTATTCATATTACATTTATATTTATCCTGCTAAAAATCTATTTCCAAACTTTTTTGATATTGCATATACAAAGAAAACCATAACAGCCAGCATAAAAAGCAAAAATCTGATTCCAAACACTTCAACTATCGAGCCGGAAAATATTACCGGCAATACCGACGTTGCAGTTACCAAAAATGAGAAATTTCCAAAAACTCTTCCACGTAAGTTCTCGGGTGTTGACTCCTGTAAAAATGTTTGTGAAGGCACCAGTATTCCCACAAAACTAAATCCTATCGAAGCAATCAGTAAGGATGATATCAAGACTCTAAGTGTATAGACAAAAAGAGGAGCGACAAATGCCAAAAGCAAAACTGAAATTCCTATTATCAAAAGAGACGCATCTATCAGTGTCTTTTTTCTTACATCTTTCTTTAATATTTTCGGTAAAGTCAATGCACCAATAATTGCACCAATACCCGCAGGAACCAATATATAAACACTTGCCGCATTTAAGGGGATTGCCAATATATTTTTTGCCATTACCGGAAATTGAACAATACATATCTGAACGGCCATCTGGAAAACCAGAAGCAAAAGTACCGGCGTTAAAACTTTTCTTTCGCTTTTTATAAAATTATAACCTTCAAAGATATGCCTGAAAAAATCAAAGACTCCTTCCTCAAATTTTTTAGAAATGGCTTCCTTGGGCTTAAACTTGGGCAAAAATAAAGTGCTCAAAAAAGCAATAAAGAGAAAGCCTGAGCATAGAAATAGAGTATCTCTGAAACCAAATAAAGTATTCAAAAGTCCTGCCAATGCAAACCCTAAAACCAAAGAGCTTTGTTGTGTGATGAAGAATAGACTATTACCGTGGACAAGCTGTTTCTTGTCCAAAACCGACGGCAAAGTGGCCGTCTCTGAAGGCAGGTAAAACTGATTTAAAAATGAGTAGATAAAAACAACTTCATAAAGAAGAAATATGCTAGATCGGAATGCCATAGCGTAAAGAAAGATTGTCAAAGATTGCAATAAGTTTGTGACTATTAATATTTTTTTCCTATCAACAAGGTCGATAATTCCTGATGCAAAAGGACCTATCAAGATTGCCGGGAGTGCATATGCTACCCATAAAAATGCTGTTGAAATTGCAGATCCCGTAACTTCAAAAAGTCTTATCAAAAGAACAAAATTCATCATGTTAATGGTTAATTGCGAAAATATTTGAGATACCCAGATGTAAACGAAGTTCTTATTTTTTAGTACAGACTTATATTCCATTAACATATTAAAGTTTGGGTAAACCGGGTTTGTAATTTGTCTCGTCCTCATAAAGTTTTCCCAGCCCAAATAAAACCGGTTCCGAGAACCTGGGGCCCAAAAGCTGGAACCCTAAAGGAAGCTTATTTTTATTAAAACCCGATGGCATGGCCAAACCGGGAATACCTGCTAAGTTCGCGGGGGCCGTAAAAATATCGGCCAGGTACATTTTGAGAGGGTCCTCGGCTTTTTCTCCGATTTTGAAGGCAGGGGTCGGTGAAACCGGAGCTAATATGGCATCAACCCCGTTAAAGGCCTTTTCAAAATCTTCAATTAATCTTGATCTGACTTTTTGAGCTTTAAGATAATAAGCGTCATAATATCCGGCGGATAAAACATATGTCCCAAGCATTATTCTTCTCTTTGCTTCAGCCCCAAAAGACACTCTTGGGTTTCCGTATCTAATTCCGTCATACCTGCCCAAGTTTGAGGAAACTTCAGCCGGCTGAACTATGTAATAAACCGAGATCGCGTATTTCGTGTGGGGAAGACTAATTTGCACCAGTTCTATTCCTGTTTTTTCAAAGACTTTCGAAACCTCCATTACTTTATCGGCAATTTCACTGTCTACTCCCTCCACAAAATATTCCTTGGGAATCCCAATTTTCATTCTGCTTTTGGGTTTAAATAATTCCGTGTTTTTAACGGTACTGTCGAAACCATCCTCGCCCCTGGTAACATTAAAAATTGTTTCAACTTCATTGACGCTTTTACCAAAGCTTCCCATAGAATCAAGTGAAGAAGCCATTGCTATTACTCCGTATCTGGGAACTGCGCCATATGTTGGTTTTAATCCTACAATGCCACAGAAATTTGCAGGTTGCCTGATTGAACCTCCGGTATCGGTACCTGTTGCAACCAAAGAAAGGCCTGCGGCAACCGAAGCAGCCGAACCGCTGCTGGAGCCTCCGGGAACCATATCTTTGTCCCAGGGGTTTATTGCAGGGCCAAAATCAGAGTTTTCACCGCTTGCCCCGTGTGCCCAGGCATCACAGTTAGTTTTTCCCAAAACCACTGCACCTGCTTTTTCCATTCTTTCAACAACTGTCGCAGAGTATGGAGGAATATATGACTCAAGAACCTTTGATCCTGCAGTTGTTCTTATTCCTTTCGTTAAAAATAAATCTTTATGTCCGACCGTCACCCCGAGTAGTGGAAATTTTTCGATGAGGTTTTCTTCCCCGCTTTTAACTAATTGATCTACTTCTTTTGCTTTTTTGTAAGCTGCCTCATCACAAACCGTTATGTATGCATTTAGATCTTTATTTTTCTCAATTCTTTCCAAATACGTATCGACCAGTTCTACTGAAGAAAAATCTTTCTCTAATATTCCTTTCTGTGTTTCTTTGATTGTAAGTGGAGTGTTTGTCATTTGTCTGTTCTTTCGGTCAAAACCGCACCCACTTTGAAATAACCGTTATGAATTTTGTCGCTTCCGGAAATGGCTTCTTCCGGAGATAACGAACTGCCCAGGTTATCCGGGCGGGACACATTCTCAAGACCCGTTGTCTGACTTGTCGGTTCTACTCCTTCCGTATCTACTTCTGAAAGTTCTCCGAAGTAATTAATTACGTTTGAAAGTTGGGGCGTAAATTTGTCAATTTCCTGATCCGAAATATTTAGTTTTGCCAGTTTGGCAACATGTAAAACATCTTCTTTATTTAGCTTTACCATATTCTCAGTAATAATATCGCCAATTAAACTTTTTAACAAGAAGTTAAGCCATGGATTTTAAGGCCTTAATACGTTCGGATATCGGCGGGTGCGTATTAAAAAGATCCGCAAACCAGCCGACGCTTCCCTGGTTTTTGTCCTTGAAGGGGTTACTCACAAAAAGGTGTGCGGTTGCTTTATTGGCAACTTCCAGTGCTTCTTTATCGGAAGAGATTTTTATTAATGCGGATACCAGACCGCTGGGTTGCCTTGTTATTTCAATAGCACCGGCATCGGCACCATACTCCCTTCTTCTGCTTATAGCCAACTGTATGAGTTGTCCGATAATAGGTGAAAGTATTGCAAACACAATTCCGACTACCAAAAAAATTGAGGATGTACTACTCCTATTGTCATCGTCGCTTTTACCGCCGAACCAGGAAGCCCTCATAAGCCAGTCACCGAGAAGTGCTATTAACCCAACCATTACCGAGACAACAGACATAAGCCTTGTGTCATAGTTTTTAATATGACTTATCTCATGTGCAATTACCCCCTCAAGTTCCGTTCTGTCCAGTTTTTCTAAAAGCCCTGTTGTAGCACATATAACAGCATGTTTAGGGTCGCGGCCGGTTGCGAATGCATTTGGGGCAGAGTCCGGAATTACATAAAGTTTGGGAACCGGAACCCCTGCGCCTATTGAAATGTTTTGGGCCACTGTATAAAAAACAAAATCATTATTTCTATTAGCGGGCCTTGCTCCTGAAATTCCCAGGACAATCTTGTCCGAATAGTAATACCCGAAAAAACTGGAAATTCCCGAAACAAATAAGGCAATTCCCACAATACCCAAATTCCCCGGCATATATCCTGAATAAATACCCAGGGCTCTGACCAAAACATAAGTCGCCAGTGCAACAAAGACAGCAAAAAAAGTTACTATAAAGAAACTTTTAATCTTGTTGGCTCGTTGCACCTCGTAAATATTTTTCATATACAGAATATAAAACACCTAACGGGCTAAGTGTTTCTGAATTTTTGTAACTATAATGATTACAGATTTATCTTGGGTGTTTTAGCTTCTGCCTCAGTTACTTTGAGTTTATCTCCTTCTTCACTGGTTTCTAAACCTTTAAGTTTTTCGAATCTGAAAATACCTGCGACAACACTGCTCGGAAATGTAACCAGCTTAACATTATAGTCAGCCGTCAAATCGATCAAAAGACGCCTTGCATACATGATTTTGTCAGATGTATCTCTAAGCTCATCCATAAGGCTTTTGACCAATTCGTTTGCTTTTATTTCCGGATTGCTTTCAACAATTACCTGAATTTTAGGCAAAACATCCGAAAGCATTTTCCCTGCATCCGCCATTTTATTAACATCCCCTGAACTGACTGCTGAGGAAATTTGCTTACGCGCGCTAGTTAACTCATCAAAAATTCCTTTTTCGTGTTTTAGATAACCTTTCGCTGAAGCTTCAAGGTTAGGAATCAGCTCAGACTGTCTTTTTAACTGATTGCCTATTTCTTGGATAGAAGCTCCTACTCTTGTTTTTGTGCTTACAAAAAAGTTGTAAATCGAAATTACCCAAAATATAAGTATTACTAAAATTGCAAAAAGTACGTAAATCATAAATATCACCACCTCTCTTTTAATAACTTTTCAAACTCTTCTAATGTTCTGGAATTTATTATATCACCTGCCTCGGCCCAACCCCTTCTGGCCACAGAAACTCCGAATGTCATATTGTTCATTCCGTCACAACTGTGGGCGTCGGTTCCAAAAGTCATTTTCACACCAAGTTTCACAGCTTCACGGACAAGGCTATCGGGCAGATCAAGCCTCATTGGATCACAATTTATTTCAATCCATTTATTATTTTTTAGACAATAATCAAATATTTCCGGCCAATTAAGTTCGACTCCTTCCCTCTCGTTTATTTTTCTGGCTGTCGGATGAGCAAATATTAGTGTTTTAGGGTGGCTAAGTGCTGAAATAACCCGCTTAGTCATGGAATTTCTGTCCAAATCAAAATTTGAGTGGATTGAAACTAGTGCAAAATCAATTAGGTCCAAGGCTTTCACAGGAATAGCCAGTTTTCCATCCGAAAGTATATCAATTTCAAGGCTATTGAACACTTTTTTTACGCTATTTGAACCATTTTGAATTAATGAGTAATTAATTTTATCAATCTTTTCACGCTTCCTAGTGAGTATTTCCACGGTCTTTTTGTCACTGTGCCCGCTCACGCTTGGATTATGTTCAGTGAAAGCTAAATATTCATAACCAAGTTCCCCGCCTTTCTTAATAATTTCTTCCATTGAGTTTTCACCCAAGTCGTGGGAGGTTTCAATATCAAAATTTGAATGAATTTGAAGATCTGCCATTATGTCAGATAGTTTTATTAGCTTTGGAAGTTTGCCTCCCGCTGACGCCTCTATTTCGCCGGAATCTTCTCTCAACTCGGGTTCAATATACTTAAGCCCAAGGTGTTTATAAAAACTTACTTCATCTTCAAAATGAAGCATTTTACCGGTTCTGGATTTAATACCATACTCCGAAAGAGAAAGTCCTTTTTTTAATGCATACTCCCGGAGTGCAATGTTGTGATGTTTCGAACCTGTGAAATGCTGTAATAGTGAGCCATATGTATCAACTGGTTGAGCGATCAAGTCTACCTGTATACTACCGGGCAGTAAGATTGAGGCAGAGTGCTCACCTTTTTCGATGGTTTTTTGAGATTTGGGATATTTTGTAAAATAGCTCAGGACTCCCACAGGGTTATTTGTCGCAACAGCAAGGTCAATGTCCCCGATTGTAGAAGCCTGGCGTCTGAGGCTTCCCAGTGGGTCTACATGCGTAACATCGGGGTTATCGGAAAGGTACTCCATTACCTCGTGGGCAACCGTGGCGGCGTACGGTAAAAGGTGCCTTTTGTTTTTATTCCGTCTGGCTTCTACTTCTTTAAGTTTTTCCTTAATTTCATCAATATTGCCTTCCTCAATCATCTTCATAGCTGTTTTTATTCCAATTCCGGGTAGTTCCATCAGCTTAAATGCATCCGGGGGGATATTTTTCATAATTTCCTCAAAATGTTTGGAGTGCCCTGTGGCAAAAATTTCTCCCAAGTGCTCCTCTATTCCCGGTCCAATTCCGGATACTTCCGTAAGTTTTTTGTCATCCCAGAGGTCTTTTAGTTCGCTCGTGGCGTGCTCAACTGCGTCAGCAGCCCTTTCGTAGGCAATAATCTGAAATTTATATTTAAATTTATCCTTTAATTGGTACGCAGCAGCTACATCCCGAAGAAGTTCCGCGATTTGAAGATTTGTAAGCGTCGAGGACGACATGGCTAGATTAATATTACCACAATTGGTATAATTGCCTTTATTGCGAGAGGTCGTAAGCAAATAGCTTGCGACTTGACCCAATGAGGTCGTAAGCAAATAGCTTGCGGCTGACAATGAGGTCGTAGCTCAACGGCTAGAGCGCTTCCCTGTCACGGAAGAGGTTGCGAGTTCGAATCTCGTCGACCTCGCAAAAACGGCTAAAACATCCTCGATTTGATGCTTACGCATGACGAATCTCGTCGACCTCGCAAATAGATATACTGCCTTTATAATTAGCCACTTGACTTCACAGGCTTCATCAATTAAATTCAGCCTAACTCTGCCCTTCGGAAAGAAGGTGAAAAAATAGTGAAATTTGATCTAAAAAAACTTCTTAAAACAATAAAACTGAATGAAGAGAATATTAGTATGGTTTTGGGAGCTATAGTTCTTATTATTGTAGGTATTTTAATCGCAAACTACTTTAAAGATAAAAATAGCGGAAGTATTCCTGCGAATTCAACTCAAATCTCAGCTGCCAGTGAACATACAGTCGCCCAAGGAGAAACACTTTGGTCAATTGCAGAAGATTCTTTTGGCTCCGGATATAACTGGGTTGATATTAAATCAGCAAACAATTTGGAATCAGACGCAATCGAGGTAGGACAGAAATTGACAATACCCGACAATACTGAACCAAAAGAACCGACAACAACAGAAGAAACTCAAACCATCGTCTCAGAAGAAACCAAATCTATTGACGGTGCTACATACACCGTTGAAAAAGGAGACAGTCTTTGGAATATTGCAGTTAGGGCATATGGTGACGGATTCAGGTGGACCGAGATTGCTAAGGCAAACGATTTAGCAAACCCGAACGTAATCCATTCAGGAAACGTTTTAATATTACCCAGGTAATAAATCCAAAGAAGGTGGGCCGTAAGAATGTTATAATTATGCTCGCATGGGTTTACGCGGGTGTAGTTGATCGGCTCAACGCCACCTTCCCAAGGTGGAAAGGGCGGTTCGACTCCGCTCACCCGCTCAGAGAGTGTCTTAAGGTGATACCTGTGAAAATGCTATAATTGAGCACGTAAGCCGAGGTAGCTCAGTTGGCAGAGCGGCGGTATCGTAAACCGCAGGTCGTGGGTCCGATCCCCACTCTCGGCTCAAGGAAAAATGAACAAATTTACAAGTAGGTTTGTAAATTCAGAAGAACGAAAGAACAAAAGGAAAGCGGTACTATTTATAGCACTTACCGTGGTAGCCTTTGCCGTCCTTTATTTTCTAGGCATACCGGCAATCGGTAGACTAACCGCATTGGTTTCCAGCCTTAAAGGCAACGATCAAAAAATTAGCAGTTCCGATATTACCCCACCTCCCGCTCCAAAATTTAGAAATTTCCCGGAATATACAAACCAGCAAAGTGTGGCCCTTTACGGCAACACTGAAGCCGGAGCTACAGTAAAGCTTACTTTCGATGGAAATCCGCAGGAGATATTATCAGATGGCTCCGGACAATTTTCCTTTAATGTTACTCTTCAGGATGGTGAAAACATTTTTGCAGCAATTGCAATAGACCAATCGGGAAACCAAAGCCAAAAAACTGAAGACCATACAATTGTTTTCGATAAAAAGACCCCGGATCTGGAGATTACTTCACCTTCAGACGGATCAAGTTTTTTTGGATCCAGCCAAAGACAAATTACCCTCGAAGGAAAAACAGAAGCTACAGCTTCGGTCACCGTTAACGATAGGATTATCTCAGTTGAAGAGGACGGTACTTTTCAATACACAACCACATTAAACGAAGGTGGTAATACACTTAAAGTTATTTCAAAAGATTTGGCGGGAAACACAACAGAAAAATCTTTAACCCTAAACTTTACTCCTTAAAACTCGCACCAAGAAGGACTATCACGTACCCCATTACCCATGGGAAAAACAGAGAATTAGAAAAAAGGCTATGAACAAAAAGAGCGGCCGATATGGCAACCACCGGATACAATTCGCTACTGTTGCCTAATAGTTTAAAGCCGCCAAAAACACTTCCCAAAAATATCATAAAACCAATTATTCCGGTCGTAGCCAAAATCAGAAGCAGGCTGGAATCGGATCCTGAACAAGCGTGTGAGGCATAAGATTCCACACCAACATATTTATTCCTGGCAACACACATATTGTTGTAACCGACACCGAATATCGGAAATCTTTTAAATAAACTATACGCCTCGGCGTAGTTGTTAAGTCTGGAGGAGATGCTAAACGTACGTGTCAATTCAATACTGCGGTTTCTGGCTGTGGGTAAAAGCATGGCGATTATCAGGAGTCCCACACCCCAGAGAAGTATTTTTCTATATTTCTTTTTGAGTATCACTATTGCGGATACTCCGGCCAAAAATGCCAAATAGCTTGCTCTTGAATAAGTGAATGCCAAAGAGATTAAAAGAAATGCTGTAATTACTAAATACTTTTTATTGCCATCCTGGGTATACCTGTATATCGATAAAATCAGCCCAAAAACTATAATTATTCCCAGGAAAGTCGGATCAAGAAAAGTACCCGCTAAACGAAAAAGGTGCATGTCCCAATCGTAAACAAAAAACGGTTTAAGGTCCGGTATCAGAACAAACTGAACCCAACCGAATACTGCAGATATAGTGGAAACCGCAAGAAGGCTATCAAAAAGCAAACGTCTCCCGGACTCACTTTTCTTTACAAAATTCCACACATAATTTAAAAAGAGTAAATAAG
>Ga0156740_106_pt1 | contig 28638 bp, 30 predicted proteins | sample RifOxyD1_FD_112069 | JGI IMG/M metagenome (GOLD analysis project Ga0156740, IMG submission 112069) | Candidatus Woesebacteria bacterium RIFOXYD1_FULL_41_28 | reverse complement strand
TACAATTTCAAAGGCGTGGGTCCTAAATTCAAAACTGTAAAGTTTGACCCTCAAAATCCTAAAGACGATATTTTAACTCACTAGGGTACTTCCTACAGAATCTCTAAAATTCTTCAGCGATATTGTAATTAAAAATGACCAGAGATATGTTTTCACCTGCATATGGGATAGGCACAATTTGTGCAGGCTTTCCAAATTGCTCAGTAACATCCTTCAAATCACACCCTTTAAGTTCTGGTGTGCGAGATCCTTCAAAATCTATCAACAAAAACGTTTTTCCTTTATGGGTATTTTTGTCAAACCAACTTTCCGAAGCAAGCCATTTATGAGGTTGGATGCGATTGTTAATGCACCCCACTTGAATAAATTGGGATACATTACCTGACAAAAATGTATTAATACCAGAATTCCAATAACTCGTATATCCGTAACGCACGCCATACTGTTGAACAGTTTTAATAATTAATTGATTTTCTTCATATTGTTGTGAATTGTTAGCACTTTTGAACACAAAATACATCTGAATAAAATTTGCCAGTGACAAGATGGTCAACACGAGTATTATTGTGGTTCTGGCGTATTTTGACGAGAATTTGGAAATGGCATAGCAAACACCAAATGGAAGTAAAAAAACAATAAAAATCAAATATCTGGAAGTAGCCAGGTCTGTTGGTTGGCCAGAGGTAAGATAGGCCAGAATTGTAAACACAAAGCAAAGCGGGAGAAGTAGTAATGCAATATTTTTTTTATCACCGAGTCCTTTCTTAAACATAATGTAAAGCCCATACACACCTAGCAAAAACAATGAAAGGCTCAGAAATGAAAGCAAATGAAGGTTTGGATAACTGTCAAAAATATTCAAAATACCCTTGATTGTTAAATCTATGTTGGAAGCAATTTTACTGGGAAAAACTATATGTCCATTATTCACTCCGTGAAGCAAAAAATGTTGGGTCTTGTTTAATAAACTTCGGATTGCTGTGTTGGCAACGATAGTAGTAAACAATAATCCAATTACATTCCAATATCGGAGATTTTTACGCGCTCTAATCAACATGATAAGCAAAAGGGGTGCAGCAAAAACATAAATAAAATATGGGTCTGAAATAAAAAGCAGCAACATTATCAAAAACACACCCAGCTTTAACAATATTCTTCTGTTCAATAATAAGAGATTGTCAAAATAAATTAATAGTAGCAACGCTATGGCAAACTCGATGTTTCTTAGAGAAGGAATGCTAATCATTTGATAAAAAGTTTGAGAGAAATTAATGAATATAAACGCTGGTAGAATGTATATTAATTTAATAACCGATATATATTTTTTGAGAAAATAAAAGTAAAAAGCCAACCAGCCTACGAGCGTTAGAACAACTAAAACAAACGTATCAACAAACACGAGAGTACTGTTTAAACCTATGAATTTAATCAATAGAAAGGATATTGGATAATGCAATATGAATGTATCCGAAGCTAAATAAACCATGTCTTTAAAAAAGTGGGGCAACAACAAATAAGACCAAACAGTATCACTGTTAATCACATTAAATGAATTAAAAACTGAGTTTACTAATATATTTAGACCTAAGAGCGCGAGTACGATTTTCTTCACAAACAAATGATATCCCCTCAAATGTATATTTGTCCAGACAAAAACATCCTGTTTTATAGTGAATTATTTTTAAAACTGCTCAATATTCTGTCCAATTTCTGAAGATTTTGTAAAGCCTTGGGAGCTCGATAAATACCACAATTCCCAAAACTACCACATATGCCAAAACTGCAAAAGCAAAAAATGGCATGTATCTAAAATCTGTTCCAAGTAAAAATCCATGGGCCCCGATCATAAGAAATACCAGATAATTAAGAACATGGAATTTTCTCCAGTTCGCCTTCATCCAAGAATTGGCTTTTCTAAAAAGTGCTGCAAAAACAGCAATTGATAACAGCCAAAATGAAACTCTTCCCAATGTCAGGAAATAATCACTTGGCGCATTACAGATAACACAAGCGTTTATAAATACCATATATGGATCAAAACCCGCACCCGCGAAGTACACAGAAAGTAAAAATAGGATTGGATGCGAAAATGCCAAAACATAGACCAATACTCCCTCAATTACATGGAAATTAAAAATCCATCCGCCAAGTCTTTCCGAAATTTTATCCATGAAAGCACCCAATATAATTTGAGTAAAAAGCATACTGAAAAGTAAAAGTCCGAAAAATCTTTGTATGTAATTGGTCAAAAGAACCGGAGTACTAAAAGCCAAGGAGTAAGGGGTAACTTTAATTAGGGTCAAAAAAGATAGGCTGATAATAGTCACCCATCCTGCCAAGAAAATTACTTTCTTCATGTGGTCGCGCCTGGACTCGGACCAGGGACCTTTGCAATGTGAATGCAACGCTCTAACCAACTGAGCTACGCGACCTTCTCCTTAAACTTTAGATTATATCATCATGCACTTCACTAAAAAATATTGACAAGCCACCAATATAAACCTAAAGTGGTTCATGTTGTCTATAAAATATGAAACCCAAAATAGACCTGGCACTTTCCTACGACGATGTTCTCCTCGTACCTCAATACTCTGAAATAAAAAGCAGACAAGATGTCGATTTGGCCACAACGGTCACACCACGTCTGAAACTTAAACTCCCACTAATCAGTGCAAACATGTCTGATGTTACAGGCATAGACATGGCAATAAAACTGGGCGAGCTTGGAGGTCTTGGTGTCCTGCCACGCTTTATGACAGCAGACGATCAAGCGGATATGATTCTTGCCGTCAAAAAGAAAGGTTTGCTCGCAGCTGCCGCGGTGGGCTTAAGAAACGGCATGTTTACCCGCGCGGAAGCATTGGTAAAAGCCGGTGCTTCTGTCCTATTTCTGGATGTTGCACACGGCCACATGCAGCAAACAATTGAAGCCACAAAAAGTCTTAAGCAAAAATTCGGCAGTAAAATAGATATTGTTTCCGGAAATGTGGCTACATATGAGGCGGCAATGGATCTTTTCAAGGCCGGTGCAGATAGCGTCAAGGTCGGTATCGGACCCGGTTCAATATGTACCACGCGCATTGAAACAGGTTTTGGAGTACCTCAGTTAACCGCCGTAATTGATGCCGTAAGAGCAGCACGCTATTTCAAAAAAACCATAATCGCCGACGGTGGTATCAAAAATTCAGGGGATATTGTAAAAGCTCTGGCGGCAGGCGCATCGGCAATAATGGCCGGAAATATCTTTGCAGGAACCGATGAAGCTCCGGGAAAGAAAGTGAAAATTAATGGAAATACTTATAAGCAATATTTCGGCTCAACATCTTTTATGGAAAAGAAAAACCATATTAAAAATAATAAAAACGAACTTAACAAAAACTATTCCAAACACATAGAAGGAATAGAAGGGATAGTCCCCTACAAAGGTCCTGTATCGGACATTGTCGAAAAAATGGATGCCAATATCAGATCCGGTCTTTCGTATGCGGGAGCAACGACTATTAAAAATCTTTGGAAAAAAGCTAAATTTATCCAAATAACCGAAATGGGACGCAGGGAAAGCAGTTCCCACGATATAATAACCAACTTCAAATAATCTTTGTCCTACTTGAAACAAGCCTCCATACCTTTATAATGAAACTATGATTAAGCGTTTGGGCGCATTTTTTTTGGACGTTTTTGAGGTTGTTGTGTTTGCAATTGGTATATTTTTCTTTGTCTATCTCTTGATTATGCGTCCTCACAAGATAGACGGACAATCAATGATGCCAAACTTTCCGGATAATGAGTATCTCCTAACCGAAAAAGTTTCATATTATCTTAAAAATCCTGCACGCGGGGATGTCGTAGTTTTCACTCCACCAATTACAAATCTGGATGAGTATATTAAAAGAGTAATCGCCCTACCGGGAGAAACGGTTGCAATTGAAAATGGCCATGTCTACATAAACGGAGAGCTTCTTGGAGAACCGTATCTCGAAGACACGCTTAAAACCAATGGTGGCGCCTTCCTTCAGGAAGGACAAGAGTATGTGGTTCCTGAAAATCAATATTTTGTTATGGGAGACAATCGACCAAATTCATCAGACTCAAGATATTGGGGGCCAATTAGCAAAAAATCCATAAGCGGTCGTGCTTGGGTTATTTACTGGCCTTTAAACCTCACGGGTGGTGTTCCCAAACCTAGCTATACTTTTGCGGAATAATAATTAAGTAGTTACGGACTTATAAATGCGTTGAAGAGTATTTTCTGTTTCATCGAGTCCTCCTTTAAGAACAAAAACGATTCTGGTTTCGCGCCTGGATCTTATTAATTTAACGGAATTTTTTCGGATACTTGCCATTCCGTTACCGTTACTTGTAGCAACCAATGCCTTCTCCATGTCTTCCTGCATTCTGTCAATCTCCTCAGACACTATCCTGACATGCTCGTCAGCTTTTTTAACTTCCTGATTGGATTTAACCTTCATCCTGCGGGCAAGCTCTTCTGCACGTCTTACTGATCCGCTTTCTTTGAGGACTATCTTGTAAGCCTCTATCATAAGGTTACTGTCATCGATTGCAGCTAATGCTCTGGCGTGACCTTCACTGATAAGTCCTGACAAAAGTCCGTCTTTGAGTGCGTCCGGCAATGATAATAGCCTTAAGGAATTGCTTACATAGGCAACGCTTTTTCCTATCCTAACCGCAATCTCGCTTGTTGTAAGCCCGAATTCGTTCATCAACCTCTCAAAACCTTTAGCTCTGTCGAGTGGGTTGAGGTCAACTCTTTGCACATTCTCAACAAGGGCCATCTCAAGCATTCCCTTGGGTGAGGTTTCTCTAATGATAGCGGGCACATGAGTCATCCCTGCCAGCCTAGATGCCCTCCAGCGCCTCTCTCCTGCGATAATCTGGAACCCTGCGGGGGTTTTGGCAACAACCAACGGCTCAAGAATTCCGTGTTCACGAATTGAATCTACGAGGTCAACTAAACTTTCGGGGGTAATGGCACCACGGGGTTGTAATGGGTTTGGTTGAAGTTGGTTTATATCGAGCTGAATTACTTCTTCTGCCATGTTATTTAGCTATGACTGAAATCACCTGTTTACCGACTTTCTTGCTGTATTTTGCCTTTCCTTCCGATACTGAATACAGACTGTGATCGCGGCCCTCTTTTACACCTTTTCCCTTTGCAAATTTAGTTCCTCTTTGTCTGATCAAAATTTGGCCTTTAGAAACTTTTTCACCATCGGAAACTTTGGGACCAAGTCTCTTCCCTGCTGGACTTACGTGTTGTGAAGCTTTACCTCCGGCTTTGTGTGTAGACATATAATTAGATTAGCAACAATATAATGTAAGTTTTCACACTTGTCAAGAGGACAGAAAATTACAATTTGATATAGATTGTTCTAAAGTATTTTTAGCCAATCTTTTCAACCAGGAGTCTTGTATACTGTGCCCTAAAACCTGTGTGTCTTTTATACCTGCTTTTCGCTTTAAATTTGTAAATTTCAACTTTTTCACCCTTTTCAAGCTCGCTTAAAACCTTGAGTTTTACCTCTGTTTTAAGTGTAGGTTTGCCGACACTTACTTTTTCTCCGTCAGTAAATAGAAGCACTTCAGTCGAGATTTTTTTGGGATCCTCGAGTTTGTCAACCAAGATCTCTTCTCCCTCGGCAACTCTGTACTGTTTTCCGCCAATTCTGACAACTGCGTATTTTTGAATTCCTTTGCTTTTCATAACAATAATGTGTATTTTAACTGAGAATGTGGGTAAAAACAAGCTTCAAGATCAAGATTTCTTATAAGCCCCCAGGGCAATACCCAGGCCTATCATTGTTGCAAGAAGCGAGCTTCCCCCGGCAGATAAAAGCGGAAAAGGTAGTCCTGTAATGGGAAGCATCCCCATATTCATTCCCGCGTGAACAAATATTTGAACCAAGTAGGTCAGGAAAAAACCAGCCAGATATGCCCTGGCAACAGGCGAAACGCTATTTTCCATATAACTCACCAGTCTCAAAAGTATAATAAAGCTTGCTAAAAGTACAAAACCCACCCCAACAAGACCCAGTTCTTCAGCAGTTGAAGCGAATATAAAGTCTGTCTGTTTCTCGGGTAGGAATGCCAATTGTGTTTGCACTCCCTTGCCAAGACCCGTTCCCAACAGTTTCCCGGAGCCCGCGGCGATTGTAGCCTGGATACTATTGTAACCTGCTCCTTTGGGGTCGCTTGTCGGGTCCAAAAAAGTACTTATCCTTTCTTTCTGATAAGGTGCCAAAATATTCCAGGCAAGCGGGGCAACTGCTATACACACCAGAATTCCGACAATCAGGTATTTTTTATTAAACTTACTGGCTATGAGAACCCCAATAAATCCTACGACGGTCAATATGGAGACACCCAATGAAGGCTGAACCAAAATTAAAAGAACGGGAACTGAAAGAAGAAGTAGGGAATTGGCGAACTTCTTTAAACTAACCTCATTCTTTCCCAGGTAGTTTGCGAAAAAGAGAAGTAAAAATGGCCTCACAATCTCTGCCGGCTGAAACGTTGAAGATCCAAGCTGAATCCACCTTACTGTATTTCTGGTAACACTTCCGATTATCAAAGTGATTGCCAGAAGTATAATGCTTGCTATAAATAAATGTTTGTTAAAAAGAGATATGATATCAAAACCGATCATCGAAAAGACCACAAAGAAGAAAAGTGCTACAAATATATATATCAGATACTGAGGAAATAATGTCTTATCCAGAGAATTTAAAATAGCCACACTGAAAATAAGTATAAAAACTACAGACAACGTAAGTGCCGGATCCTTAGTAAAAAATTTGATTATCGAACGCATGCTATGAGGCTTTCTTAACCATAAAGACTCCTTCCTTGAGATGGGAAATTTGAGCTTTCTTTAGCATCCACTGAACAAGTTTATTACTCGCAGGGATTTTCTCAATTACCACATCAACTTTCTGGGTAAGATTTAAGTTCAATCTCTTTCGCTCCTCCTGAATTTTCCTTATAAGATCACGTACATCTGATTCTTCTTTAAGTTCGGGTGTAATCTTTTCATCAAGATCTATACTCAGACCTTCCTTTCCTTCAACAAACGACACCTCTTTAACGTTTATTTCATCCAGGAACACTTTCTCTATTTTCAAATTCTGCAATTTGTAATTTTTGACCACTAATTTTGCCAAAGGCTGGCGTACGGGGATTCCCAACTCTTTTCTTTTTGCGTGAACTTTCTCGACAATCTCTCGAACCTTCTCCATCTCTACAATAAGTTTTTTCTCGTCATCGCTTATGGCCGGCATCTCTTTTGGCCAGTCGGCAAGGTGCACCGAAAGCTCGTGTGTAAGATTTGTGTACACTGCCTCCGAGAAATAGGGCATAAAAGGTGCCAATATTTTTCCGATTGTATATAGCGCATAATAAGTCGTTGAATAAAAAGCTTTTGCATCTTTATCGCTTTCTTTTGCCGGGCCAACCCGATCCCTGGAACGCCTGATGTACCAAAGAGATAGGTCGTCTACAAATTTCTCAATCTCCAAAGACGCTCCGGCCGCGTCAAACTTCTCCAAACTGTCGGTAACAACATTTACCATCTGGTTAAGTCTTGTCAGTATCCATTCATCCAAAACATTCGATGTTCTTCCCGGTTTTCTGTAAATTCCGGGAGTCCATTTATCAAGATTGGCATATGTAACAAAGAAGTTGTAAACATTCCAAAGTTTAAGATGGAATCTTCGTCTGACTTCATCGGCAACTTTATAACCAAATAGCATGTTCTCAGCCGGATTAGCTCTCGCGAATATCCATCTCATAACATCAGCTCCTATCTTGTCCGCACCCTCGTTAAATTCAATCGAATTGCCCCAGCTTTTATGCATTGGCCTACCGTCTTCAGCCAGAAGAGTTCCGAACCCTAAAACGGTTTTATAAGGGTTAACATCTTCCAAAACCGTACTCATTGCGATAAGGGAATAAAACCAATTTTTAAATTGCCCCGGAAAACTCTCAGTAATGAAATCGGCAGGAAACCACTTCAACCATTCTTCCCTGTCTTTCAAATAAAGTGGCTTTACTTTTGAAGGAATAAATCCTGCTGATTTATTATCACTGCTGATTGTTGAAAAAGACACCACTCCTGCATCCAGCCAAGGGTTTCCAACGGGTTCTATTCTTTCAATAGCTGCACCGCAGTTTCTGCATTTGATTTTAATCCCGTCAATTTGTGGCTTATGGGGACTTTTGCCTTCAAATTCTCCCCATCCTGCAACTGCTCTTTCTTTGAGTTCTTCTTTTGAACCGATTATTTCAAAAAGATGGCATTTTTTACATTCCCATATCGGAAGTGCCAAACCCCAATACCTGTTTTTCTTACTTATAAGCCAATCATGCATATTGGTAAGCCAATCCATCTCACGATCCAGACCGAAACCCGGAATCCAGTTTATTCTTGAAGCCACATCCTTCATCCTTTCCCTGAGAGTTCTCGTATCAGGAACAGATTTTACCTGGCTGTCTTCTTTATTCCAATCTTCAATACTCATCTCCGGTTTGTTCCTTGAGTTTAGAATCTTGGCCGGTTTATCCATTGATATATACCACTCATCTGCTACTTTCCAAATAAGCTCAGTTTTGCATCTCCAACAGGCCGGATACCTGTGTGTGTACCTTTCAATCTTAAAGAAAAAGTGTTTACCTTCATCATCCAGCTTTTTCAGAAAATCCAAAATAACTTCCGGGTGTTTTTTGGCGTTTTGCCCGGACAAAAAACCCAAGTTTTTCATATATGAGGCATCATCCTCTACTATCTTTATAACCGGCAAATCAAACTTTTTACCTAATTTAAAATCTTCCGCACCGGCCGAGGTGGCAACATGTACCATACCTGTTCCTTCATCTGTGTTTATAGGAAGAATCAGATCATCTGTCGCCACGACAGTGTGAAACTTATCATTCTTTGAAGCCTCGACAACCGCCGGTATAGCGTCAAAAGCACCCTTATACCTTAACCCAACCAATTTTGATCCTTTAGTTAGCTTAATTTCCTTTACTTTTGTTCCCGCAAATACCCTATCTTTTGACTCCTTTGCAACCCAATATTTTTTACCATCCGCCTCAACCTGAGAGTAATCAAGATCCGGGTTAACCGCGACTGCGACATTGGCAGGCACTGTCCAAGGAGTTGTTGTCCAAACAAGTAAATACTCCTCATTCTGCCCTGTAACGGGAAACGCCAAAAAGACAGATTCGTGATTAAGTTCTTTATAGTCTTCGGTTAATATCTCATGCTGGGAAATTGCAGTCTCACATCTGGGACACCAAGCGACGGAATCTTGACCCTTATAAATCCAACCGTAATCATTACAAACTTTCAAAAAGTGCCAAATCATATAATTATTGTCATCACTCAATGTGTAATAAGAGTTTTCCCAATCCATGAAGTAGCCAAGCCTTTTACTTTGTTCCGTCTGAATGTTTGAATATTTTTTGACCCTATCCTTACAAAGCTGCACAAATTTGTCTACACCAAACGCTTCGATGTCCTTCTTGTTTCTGAAACCGAGCTCTTTTTCAACCTCAACCTCAACCCAAAGACCCTGGCAATCGAAACCATTTTGGAAGCGTTCTCTAAACCCCTGCATGTTCTTGAACCTCTGCCACAGGTCTTTATAGGTTCTCCCCCATGCGTGGTGTACCCCCATGGGGTTATTGGCCGTAATAGGGCCATCCAGGAAGCTGAAGTACTTCTTTGCATGGCTGTTGCGGTTTAGGTATTTTTTAACAACCTTCTTTTTATCCCACTTTGCAAGAATTTCCTTTTCAAGTTCAGGGAAATTTACCTGTAAATCGACGGGGTCAAAGTAGTTCTTGGCCATATGAAGCTATTTTAAATCATTAAGCCGCTTAGTTCAAACCGCCTTTCCCCGTCTGGTTCCTGCCTTCCGACATTGCCAGGAGTTTTCCGAGCTCATTTACGAACTTTTTAGCGTGTTCCCTGCTCATTCCGATCCTTGATACAATTCTAACCTGACTGGTAGAACCCACCCTTTGAGTAACATCTAAAACCACACCGTCAGGGTTTGCCGTCATAAACATGTTATCCGTATAAAGTATTTGTGTGGTATCCAGATTTAGGCTTATTTGTTGTGAATCTTCTTTTTTACCTTTTTCGTCCATAAAAATCACCCTCTTTCATTGCCGTCTTCAAGTTCAAGAGATTTAATTTCAGGCAAACTTTTACCGATCACTCCTTGAAGGTCACCATACATACCATGAGTGTGATCAATTACCCGCCTGATTTCCTTTTCCTGCCTTGCCCATTTAATATTAAAGTATCTTTTCTCCTTTTCCAGCTCATCTTGAAGGTTGGTAAAAGCATCCACTATTCCCTCTACCCTGTTTTTGAATTCCGGCCCGATCAAGTATTGATACAGAATTTTCATCTTCTCATCTTTACCCTCACTGCTGGTACGTTCATGGTATAAACTCACCAAATTAAACCTCAGCGACCATGCGAGTGGAATAAAGTGTTTCCAGCTTACAATCCAAACACCGTCTTTGTAAGCAAAACTTTCCACACCTTCGGGTAAATTAACCGTAATCAGGACAGACAAGTCCGCTTTTGCCTGCCTTTGATCTTCTTTAAGCTTTCCAATCCATGTGGCACTCCATTCGGCATTTTTACTTTCCCACAAAATCATACCGCAGCGCCTACCAAGCTTATCAAACACTTCTTGAGCTACATCGGCTCCCCTTTGCCCTTTTTTGATCTCGGATACTTTATCCGTAGGAAATTCTTTTTTAAGCTTTTCCTCAATTTCCAGCTCCAGCACTTCACCTTGGGTTTGTTGCGAGCCTTTTTGAATTTTGGCTTTCAAATCTTCAATTTGCTCCAAAGCCTCTCCGAGTTTTCTGTCTTTTTGAAGGTCCGTCAGTTTATGTTCTTCCTCGAGTTTTTTCCTGGTTTCTTCCCTAATTTTACCTTCCTCATCCAGGAGTTTACGTTTCATCTCAATATCCCGCTCTTCATCTTTTTCTCTGAGTTTTCTAACTTCCCCAAGAAGTTCGTCTATCTGTAACATCAATTTTTTATTTCTTTCGCGTTCCGCTTCAACTTCTCGCCCGGCCTCCTTCTGGGCTTTATCTCTTTCTTCAATCCGCACCGCTTCTTCCAATTGATGTTTTAACGCCTCTGAAATTTCAATCTCTTCTCCACACTTGGGACACTTAATGGTGTTTTCCATCGGTAAAAAGATTATAACTCTTTTTGTACATTTTTGACTTGGAAGATTATTAAGAATAAAATTCGCCTTAATCATGAAAAGGGAACTTGATAATGAACTCCGTCCTTTTGACATATCCCAAGTCAACGCCTGGATTAAAATAGTTAACTTACTATTCACAAACCCTGATAAAACTTTGCCTGTTTTCTATTCGGATCCCGGCACAAACAGAGTACTTGGTGATTACTTTTTCCGGATAATTAAAGAGGATGAAAAGGTGTTTTTACAAGCCGAGGGTTTCAGTAACCGTGATACAGAAAACGGATTTCGGACTGGAATGAGCGATTGGAAAGTGGTCCAACCCGGGATTTATAGGATCGATGTCTCGGATGAGGAAGATGCCTGAGATCCCTTGCCTGGTTTTTTGACTTTAAAGGTTTCCATCATTAAAATTCGCGTTATGAGAAAAGAACTTGAAAACGAGCTTGATCCGATAAATATGATTGAGAGTGATTTTGTGTGGAAAGCACACAACAGACTCCGACAAAATCGTGGTAAGGTCTTGCCGGTATTTGTTAAAAGCCACGACGCCAAGGAGGAACGTGGAAGCTTCTACATGCGGTTAGTAATGGATAATGAAATAACATATATGCAGGCAGAAGAATTTAGTTCAACTGAACTGGCAAGGGATTTTCCGAAGCTTTACGAACGCTGGGGTTGGAAAGAATTACAGCCAAACATCTACAGACTAAATACCGCAAAAGCGTTTTAGGTACCATCACTGTTTCGTAGCCTCACTTCGATACAATCTCGGATAGTTCTTTTTTAACCTTTAAAGGTCTTACATGTACAGCGATTTTCTCTATCGGGTATCAATTTCCAATCTCCCTTTTTGGTAAAGCTTGTAACAATCGTCACACATAACTTTGGTATAAACATTAGCCGAAGTTCTTCCCACCATTTTCGGTTGAACTTTGACTTTCAATTTTTTGCAGTAAGGACAAAAACGTTTAACCATTGTTACCTCAAATACGAATCGATATTTTCCAGATGTTCCTGATAAGTTTCTGCGCAGTGAATTTCACCCAGATTGTCGTGTAAATAAAAAAGACAGTCAGTTTCCTCGGGGTTTAAGGCAGCTTCAATTGCGTAAATATTTGGACTGCAAATGGGAGTCGGTGGCAAGCCCTTGTTTTTGTAACTGTTATATGGCGAGTCGCTTGCCTTCTCCTCCAGATCAATGTTCCCCCACCAAGTTCCGTCTTCATTCTTACCGAGCGTGTATTGCATTGTTGCATCAATTTGCAGAGGCATTCCGTCATTGAGTCGGTTCCAGATAATTCCTGAAATAATTTTCATATCGCTTCGGCCGGCTGCCTCTCGCGCAATAAGAGAGGCAATTTTTAAGCCAGTTGGCCATCTGATATTTTTTTCCAGGTACCCTTCCGAAAGTGGTGCAAATTTCTCATTAAAATTACCGATGAAGCGCTCTGCAATTTGCGCAGGAGTTTCGTCTACCGGCAATAAATAGGTGTCCGGATAGTAAACTCCCTCGTAATACTCCGAGTTAATATCCGAGTAAAGCGTATTCCAACCTTCAAGTTCACTAGCACTCCACCCCAGAATACTTGCCAATTTCTCACCGATTTGCTCTTTTCGTGCGCAAAATGATATTGTTACCCAAAAGAGATCGGGCTTACCCGTGATCTTGTTCATGATTTCCCATGCATTCATTCTTTGATTGAGTCTGTAACCACCGGATTTGATTTCCTTGCCTGCAACAAAATTATTAAGTAGGAACTGGAAGGCTCCGGGGTTTTTGATCAAACCACTATCCGAAAGCGACCTGGCCACATCGAAGCGTAAAGTATCTTCAGGAACAACGAAAACTTGAGTTTCGGCTTTATCCCCGACAGGTCCGAGAAAAACATAGGCAAAAAACCCCAATCCAAAAGCTAAAATAATCACTACAACAAAAAATCTTATTAGAGTCTTCATGAAAAACATTCTAACATCCCGGTATCCTTTCACCAAAATCAGGAGCGTCTAAGTTATAATTAGGAAGCTGATCTTAAACCATGCTAAAAACTATCAACTCAACCATGACCGTTGCCGGAAAAACTTCAAAAGTGATTTATCACGATACTAACGATTTTGATGAAGTTGATCCCGGCAAAACGACACAGGCATATGGCGTTTGTTTCTACGGGGACAAGATGTTAATAGGTTTCGGCGGCAAAAAGAAAAGTTGGGGACTCGTCGGAGGAACTATAAAGGCCGGGGAAACATTTGTAGACACACTCAAACGCGAAATAGCCGAGGAGTCAAACATGGAAGTTTTAAAATATATGCCAATAGGTTACCAGGAAGTAATTTACAATGAAAAATACAAAATACAGCTTAGGTATGTATGTCTTGTAAAACCAATTGCCCCGTTTATCAAAGACCCGGACGGAAGTGTTAAGGAGATTAAACTAATAGATCCCAAGGATTATAAAAAATATTTCGATTGGGGAAAAGTCGGAGAAAGAATTATAAAACGCGCAATCGACCTTAAATCAAAATTTTAATCCTGTTTCCTGGCGCTAACGAATTTTTCGAAGGAAGGCGGGGATTTCAAATTTCTCACCGAATACATCTTCATCTTTTCCGGTTGGCCCACCTGTATCCTCCGGCGGTTCTTCATCTTCTCCGGGCTCTTCCCTATTTGAAGGTCCTGCCGAGGTCGGTTCGCTGACCACACCCTGAACAGTCGGTCTTTGTATGGCCGTCTGACTCATTTGGGCTAGGTGGGATCTGGTTTCGTCAAACCCTGTTGCTATAACAGTAATCTTAACCTGATCTGAAAGATCCGGTTTTATAACGGCTCCGAAAATAACATTTGCATCAGGATCTGCCGCTGAGGAAATGATACGTGCTGCCTCATCAACTTCAAACATTGTTAAGTCATTACCGCCGGCAATATTGAAAAGAACTCCGCGGGCACCCTCGATAGAAAGATCGAGAAGTGGTGAAGAAACTGCTGCACGGGCTGCCATTTGGGCTCTATTTTCACCGACTCCGGTACCGATTCCCAAAAGTGCGCTTCCTGCTTCCTTCATAATTGCCTTTACGTCGGCAAAGTCTACGTTAACAAGACCGGCTGTAGTAATAATATCGGCTATTCCTCCGACACCCTGGCCTAGGACAGAATCAACTACCCTAAAGGCTTCCAAAAGAGTCATCTTCCTGTCAATCACGTCCATCAATCTTTGATTGGGAATAACGATCAGTGTGTCGGTAGCTTCCTTTAATCTTTCTATCCCGTCTTCCGCAGCAATCATCCTTCTGGTTCCTTCAAATGAAAACGGCTTTGTAACAACACCTATTGTAAGAGCACCCGCTTCTTTAGCTAATTGCGCAACAACTGCCGCAGCACCCGTTCCTGTGCCGCCACCCATGCCGGCGGTGACAAAAACCATATCAGTATCAATCAAAAGCTCTTTTATTTTCTCGACAGATTCCTCTGCTGCCTGACGTCCGATCTCGGGATTACCTCCGACTCCCAAACCTTTGGTTAATTTTTCTCCTATCTGAAGTTTTGTCGGGGCTTTGTTGTTAAGAAGAACCTGTGCATCGGTATTTATGGCAACGAATTCAACTCCAACTACATTACCTGTTTCGATCATTGAAGATATTGCGTTTCCGCCTCCACCTCCAACACCGATTACTTTTATTTTAGCTATTCTTGCAGAGTCCGGTTTAACAAGTGCCATAAATTTATCTTATTTTATTAATTATACCTATAACTATATGTGGCAGAATTGTACCTTGGGCAGAAGAAAAACACAAGCAGACCCCGATCCCCTCATGGCAAAAGATTTTTAATACTATCAATCAATTTACCAAACATTCCAGATGAGGGTAGTTTTACCTTTTTTGAGAAGCTTGTCAAGTTCTCCGCAGGCAACGCTTTTGCACCATAAAGAAGAAGTCCTACACAAGTAGAAAATGAGGGAGTAATAACATCATCGATAAGTCCGCCCACCCCCCTGGGAACCCCCACCCTTACGGGAACCGAAAGAACGCGCTTTGCTGAATCAATTACCCCCGCTGTCTCGGCACCCCCGCCGGTTACAACTGCACCCGAAGGAATTCTATTGGCGATTCCCTGCCTTTCAAGTTCAATTTTGACCATTGAAAAGATTTCATTCAGGCGTGGCCTTATAATTCCCTCAATCAGAGTCTTTTTTGAAATTTTCTTTATTTCGGTAATGTTAAGACTTGCCAAATCCAATTCATCGCTTTCTTCTTCGTTTCTTTTCTTTTTTTCGGAAAGCGCAAGCTTGATTTTTTCTGCAGTTTCCAATGAAACCCGAAGCCCAATTGCAAGATCGTTGGTTACGTTTTTGGCCCCTATAGGTATTACGCCCGAGTAGGCGATTGACCCATCAATATACGCCGCTATCGATGTTGTTCCTCCACCTATGTCTATAAGTACACATCCAAGTTCTTTTTCTGTGGGTGTTAGGGCAGCCTCAGCCGAAGCCAAACCTGAAAAAACCATTTCCTGAATTTTTATTCCAACTTCATTCACCGCTTTTGTGGCATTCTTTAAAGCAGAGGATGCGGCCGAAACAATATGTGTATCAACTTCAAGCCTGACACCGCTCATTCCCACAGCGTCCCGTACCCCCGACTCTCCGTCTACGATAAATTCCCTAGGTACTACAAAAATTACTTCACGCGACACAGGGAGTGATACTGCAGATGCAGCTTCAATTGCCCTACCCACGTCATTTTCGGTAATCTCCCCATTCGGATCGGAAACTGCAACTACCCCGTGGGAATTTTGTGAATGGATATGCGCTCCCCCCATTGATACAAACGCCGTATCAAGATTGTACCCGGCCATACGTTCTGCGGCTTCAATCGAAGTAATCGTCGCCTCAACGGCATCGTCTATGTCTACTATTTGACCTTTTTTTATACCCTTTGACTCTGTCTGAGAAGCGCCTACTATATTTACGGAAGTTTCACCCGTCACCGGATCGGTGCTCACTTGGCTAACGAGGGTCGCGATCTTACTGGAGCCCATATCTATTGCTGCTACAATTCTTGGTTTACTCATTTTTATTATCTTTTCACTACCTTAACACAGGATTTTTGTAACGCAAGTCTATTTGCGTATATAAAGTCCCTGTTTCTTTGCTTTGTATACTTGAATAGACAAGCCGAAGGGAACCCAATAGTGTTTCCCTATCGGTATCTACTAAAGGAAATATTACTCTTACTCCCCCAGGTAGATCAACAAGCAAAGTTTCTCCTTCAATTATACCCGATTTTACCTGATACATTTTATTTACCCCATCTACCAATTCCATTGCCAATAACTGTGGTTCTATAACTTTTTCACCTATACCGGGTAACTCTCCGATAACTACAACATAGGCAAAAGATGTTTCATTTGAAATAGCCAAAACAGTACCTTCTTTATCAACAAGTGCAAAACTATCGGGGCTAATTCTTTTTAACGCAAATATCGGTTTCTTAACTATCACATTAACTCTTAAAATATTGGGTAATTTAAACTGTGAAGAAAATGCCGATACGGCAAAATTGGATTTTAACGACTTTTCTACCTGTCTATTGGCCACATACAAACTCTTGCCGTCAATTGTATTTATCTGATCCGTAACTTCTCTGGGACAACTTCCGTGTTGGCTTCTACAATCAATCCTGATTTTTATGAAAAACCTGGGTAGAAATATCCCCAAAAATAATACAAAGGGAATTATCGGCAGTAGATTTTTTTTCACTTTATGATTCACCCACGACCTCACGGTCGGGGTTTCTTCTCATTCAGATTCACATCAAAGCTGTGAATCTGTGCTCGTCGTAAACGACTCGCTAAAAGCATTCATCCGCTTGCTAACGCAAGTGGATTTCTTTTTTTGATGATAAAGCTTCCAATTAAATCGACAAGTTTCTTGGACGCTTCAAAATCGGGGCTTTTTTTACCTTTGATTTTCTTTTTTATTTCTTCCGAATTCAAGATGAGATCGTCGATCTCTGCCATTAACCTTTCAGGAGTCAGTTTATTTTGGGGTACTACTCTGGCTATTCCCCAGTCTTTTGCAATTTTGGCGTTTTCAGTTTGCTCGTCAAGGTAGCTGATTGGAAGTGGTACTAAAATTGCCGGGCGTCTGGTAAACATAATTTCGGAAACGGTATTCGCTCCCGCCCTACTCACAACCAAAGATGCCTGCGAATAAATTTTATCTATCTCCAAAGGATTTACGCGAATAAAAACTTCGTAGTTGTCGCGTAGCGCCTGGGGAAGTCTTTGTTTTATTTCCGAAAATTTTAAGTAATCAATTCCGCCGGTCTGATGAATCACTTTATATTTTGTCAAAAGTGGCCTTAATATCTCCTCAACTGTCGAATTAATGCTCTGTGACCCTCTTGAACCGCCTGTAATAAAAATCACCGGAGGTTTGTTTAACTTTTCCGGAGGTGCTACATTCCTGATTTTTTTCATAACAGGATTTCCGGTAATCAAGGAGTCGTAATCTTTAAAATATTTCCTGCTCTCTGCCCTGGCGAGTGTTATTTTTGTTGCGAATTTGGCTGAATAAAGGTTTGCTCTTCCGGCTGCCGAGGTTTGTTCGTGGATTATAACGGGAATTCCCAAAAGCTTTGCATTAAAAACAACCGGAAACGAAGCAAACCCACCAAAAGATAAAACCGCACCGGGCTTAATCTTAATTAGATACCATAGGGATTGTAAAAAACCTATCGGAATTTTCAGAAGTGATGGGATGGTCCAAAATGTAAACCTTCTTTGAAGTCTCCCTGTTATAAGGGGCAAAAACTTTACACCCAAGCGAGGCAGGACTTCGGATTCCAAAGTCACAATATTTCTTCCCTCAATTGCGTTTTTAACCCCTATCCAATAAAGTTTCCAGTTTTTCTCTTGTGATTTAATTTCTTCAACTACGGCAACTGCGGTTGTTGCGGCGTGGCCGCCGGTTAATACCAGTTTATTTTTGCTCATTTTTCGTAAATTTCGATATATTAAGTAGTATACCGCATGCCGCGAGTATCATCACCAAACTACTTCCTCCGAATGAAATAAAGGGCAAAGGGATACCCGTCAAAGGAACTAGGGAAACCATCGAACCTATATTTAAGAATGCCTGGCCTCCGATCCAGGCAGATATTCCTACCGCAAGAACCGAAGAAAATCTGTCCGGAGCATTCTTGGCAATTTTTAGCCCTCTTATTATAAAAAAAGTAAACAAAAAAATGATTGCTAAAGCTCCCAGAAGTCCGAGCTCCTCGGCAATGACAGCAAAAATTGAATCTGTTGAAGCCTCGGGCAAAAATAAATATTTTTGGCGCGATGCACCAAAACCGACTCCGAATATTCCACCGGACCCCAGTGCCAAAAGAATCTGTCTTATATGATAAGACTGACCAAGCGGGTCGCCTGTACTTTCCAGAAACGTCATCAGACGTGCTTTTCTATAAGGTGAGAAAAGTATCAGTAGGGTTGTTGCAACAACGCCGACACCTGCGGATCCTAAAACGTAAAGCAAATTTACGTCGGCAACAAATATCTGGGAAAATCCGATTACCAGTACTACAAGTGTGGTTCCAAGATCCGGTTGAAGCATAATAAGGCCGGCAACAAGTGCAAGAGGGATAAAGTACGACAATGGGGACTTATTGCTTGCGGCGACTTTGGCAAAGTAAATACAAATCGCAAATTTCACAATTTCGGATGGCTGAAAATTAATAGGACCGATACTTATCCATCGTCTTGCCCCAAGTGCCGAAAGCCCAAAACGCTGCATAAGAACCAAAATCAGGAGTCCGATTGTGACAAAAAAGAGCGGGGTTGCCAATTTTTGCCAAAACGTATATTTGATCCTCGAAACTACAAAAAATACCCCTACACCAATTACTGCAGATATCGCTTGTTCCTTAAGTAAATAAAATTTGTTTCCGTAATTATTCAGTGATTGGGGTGCCGAAACATCCGCAACGGCAATTATTCCAATAATAACCAGTGCAATAACCAAAAAAAACAACTTTTGGTCAATTGACCTGTCTTGCTTTGAAAGAGTGGTTTTACGGTTTCTCACTTCACTTAGAAATACTTCCTTCTTACATTGTAGCCAACCAAAGCCCAAATACGGCCAAAAGTAGGCCCAATATCCAGGCGCGCATAACTATTTTTGGCTCCTTCCAGCCTCTTGCCAAAAACGCATGATGAATTGGAGCCAGCGGGAAAATCGGTTTTTTGAGATATTTCCAACTCAAAATCTGAATCATTGACGTGGCAACCTCAACTACAAATATTCCTCCGACAACCACAACTGCTAATATTTTTCCCGTAATTAGTCCGATCACTGCAAGCATTGCGCCGAAAGAAAGAGCACCCGCATCCCCGAGAAAAATTCTGGCCGGCCAAACATTAAAATACAGGAAAGCCAAAAGAGCACCCACCCAAAGCGAGATGAAAAACAAAAGAGGTGTGTCCAGGTTTTCCATTGCCAAAAAAGTGAAAACCGCCAAACAAATAAGCAGTAGTCCCGAGGAAAGTCCGTCAAGACCGTCGGTTACGTTAAAGGCGTTCGAAAAAGCGACTATGACAAAGGCCGCAAATGGAATATACCAAATTCCCAAATCCCAAACGATATGAAATCCGGGGATATTAATAATATGAACTCCCAAAAACTTGTATATGAAAAAGCCCAAAATTAAGCCCAATATCCACTGCAAAATGAACTTTTGTCTGCGGCGTAGACCGAACCATAGCCCCAAAACACCCTTGGTCGGTTTAGCAAAAACCTTCAATAGATCATCCGAGAGTCCCAGAAGTCCAAATGAAATAAAAGCAAAAAATATTATAAAAATCTCTGACCTGAGAGGAAAGGAACTTTTTACATAAAGTCCCATAAAAGCGGCCAAGGGAAAAGAAATCATAAAAAGTAAGCTAACTACGGCGATTATTAATACACCCCCACCAACAGGTGTGCCTACTTTAATATCATGAAGTCTGTCAAAAAGAGGAATTTCTCCCTCTTCAGGAGCTTCCTTTTTTCTAGTCAAACGGAGTTTATAAAGTAAATTGATGAAGGGTATTATAAGCACCAGACAGATCAGTAAAGAGAACATGATAAGCCCCAGGCTCAGAGTCAGATAGTTTGTCATACCGTTTCTAAATTATAACAGCATTCATAATAGCCCACAATTTAGTTTTGAGACCGGATTAAATATGGTTTGGCCCAATGAGAGGTGATTAGTTTAAAGACTCAACCAGTTTATCGAGATGTATAGAGCGGGATCCTTTTACAAAAAGCGCAGTATCTTTACCTAGTAGCGGCTTGGTAATCTGCAAAGCTTCGCTGAAATTGCTTACCAAAAAACAATATTTGTTTCCCATACGCTTTGAGGCTTCTTCAACAATAAACCTGGCTGCACTGCCAACCCCGATTAGATATGACAAGCCCACGCTTCCCGCCTTCTTACCAAGCTCTCTATGGGCCTGCTCCTCAAATTTTCCAAGCTCCAACATATCCCCAATCACGGCAATCTTTTTTCTTGTTCCGGCAATTTCTGTAAAAGTGTCCAACGATTCACTTGCCGCCCTGGGATTGCTGTTATAAGTATCGTCAAAAATTATTCCGTTTGCGTCACTTTTAATAACCGTAAGCCTATGTCTGGGGCGTTCAAAAAGCTCGATCCCTTTGATAATATCGTCGATACCGACTCCGAGAGAATCTGCAGCAGCTGCAGCAGCTAAAGCATTATTCACAAATTGTTTTCCCAATGCATTCATGTGAACAATTTTTGTATTCATGTTTATCTTAAGGGTAAAATTAGTACTCATATCATTATTTATTTTTATATTTGAGGCTGAAACATCTGTTTTTTCGCCAAAATAGACTATTTTGGCTTTCGTATTATTACCAAGCTTCTGCACAACCGGATCATCCATGTTGAGTATGGCGGTGGCGTTCTTATCTAAATATTTGATTATTTTCCCTTTTTCCTCTGCAACACCTTCCTTGTTTTTTAGATACTCCGTATGCGTAACGGCGATATTAGTTATAATTCCCATGTCAGGCTTTGCCAACCACAGGTAATAATCCATTTCGTCAATATATTCAACAGACATTTCGAGTATCAGAAATTTCGTAGCCGGGGTCGCCTTAAGTATCGTGTTAGGAATGTTATAGACCGGATCTACCCCTTCAGCCGAACAAACAGTTTTTCCGACCCGTTTTAATATTGAGGCCAAAATAGCAGTCGTAGTAGTTTTACCAACACTCCCCGTAATTCCGATAACTTTGACTTCGCCGTGTCGTCTTAAATAGTTTAAATAGGCTTTGGCGAGGCGTCTTTTAATAGGGTGTGTAAGCCATTGGGAGACAAAGTTATGATTGGCAAAAATATCCTCGGGCGGAAGCATTGGAGTTACCCACCATCTGATAAGCGGGTTAATTTTTTTCATTTGAGTATTTAATTATTTTACATCAGCGAAGCCGATGATTCTATCAAGAAGTTGGGGGTAGGTAATACCTGCTGCTGCAGCTGCTTTGGGCAGAAGCGACATGGGGGTCATCCCCGGGATTGTGTTTATTTCCAAAACGATCGGGGTTTTTCCCTTTTGCAATATAAAATCTACCCTGGAAAAGCCGCGTGCTCCGACAATCTTATGGATCTTTACGGCAAGTCCCCTTACCTCTTCTGTCATTTTTTTCGAAATCCGCGCCGGTGTAATTTCCTCGGAACCGTTTTCATTGTATTTAGATTTATAGTCAAAAAAGTCACCCTTTATTGGGTGGATTTCCGTAACGGGAAGCGCCACGGGATTATCGTTTCCCAAAACACCGCAGGTAACTTCCAGGCCTTCCACAAATTCTTCAACAATGGCGGTCTCGCTGTACCTAAAAACCAACTTAAGGGCGTTTTCAAGTTCTTTACCCTTTTTGACAATTGATACTCCGACCGATGATCCTCCGTCAAAAGGTTTAACAAAATACGGCGGTTTAAACAACTTTCTTACTTTTTCATTTTTGTTAACGACAAAATAATCGGGCGAGGTAATTCCTTCCGCATGCATTAATTTTCGAAACATAAGCTTATCCATTCCTATTGAAGATGCCAATACACCGGATCCCGTATAGGGAATACCCAAAAGCTCTAGCATGCCCTGCACAGTACCATCCTCCCCAAATTTGCCGTGAAGCGCTATGAAGACTATATCGGGTTTATTCTTGTTAATCCTATCAAAGCCTTTTCCCTCTTTCGAAATTACAACCGGGATAGCCAGATATTTTTTCTTATCTAGATTTTTGACAACCTCGTTTCCGGATATTACGGAAATATCATGTTCCGAAGACTTCCCACCCATTAAAACTACAATTTTCGTTTTTTTCTTCATTTAAAGTTCCACTTTCTCTAATTGTTTCCTGATACCTTTGCCTAAAAACATTTCAGCTACCTTGGTAAACCTCTCAGTCAAATCGGTAACAAAAAACTTTATGTCACCGTTTCTTTTTTGGTTATTAAGAAGGTCGTTTTCCTTTAAGAACTTATAAATTTCCCCTGTAACAGACTTACCGGGATTTATTAAAGTCACACCCTTACCCATTACTGCCTCTATGACATCTTTAATTATCGGATAGTGGGTGCATCCCAATATTAGTGTGTCGATTTTTTGTTTTTTTAGTCCCTTAAGGTATTTTTCGGCCATTATTTTTAGACTTTTTCCTTTAGTTTCTCCTTCTTCAATAAAAGGAACAAACAAAGGACATGGGCTTCCAAAAACTTCTGCATTTTTTAGGTGTTTTTTAATACTTTTGTTGTAAGCCAAACTACCGATTGTTGTGTATGTTCCGATTACCCCGATTTTCTTACCTTTTTCTGTGGCTTCAATGGATGCCGGCTCAATAACTTCAAAAATCGGGATGTTTTTAAATTTATTCTTCAGGTGGACCGCTGCAACGGCTGAAGATGTGTTACAAGCAATCACTACGGCTTTTACGCGCTTTTGCAATAAAAAACGGGTATTCTCCTCCGAAAAACTTCGGATTATCTCTGCACTTCTGGTGCCGTAAGGAACTCTGGCTGTGTCTCCAAAATAAATTATGTCTTCATGGGGCAAAACACGGGTCAGTTCCTTTACAACAGTCAAACCCCCAAGACCCGAATCAAATACTCCAATCGGTCTTTTCCGTGCTTCAAGCATAAGCGTATTATATGACAATTATTAAAAATTACGTAAAATCGCTTCCCTAGTCAGTCTGCAAACTTCTTCCACTTTTCTTTGTGTCATATGAATTCCAAGCGGCAGATAGATTATTTTTTGGTTTCTCGCCCAAACAGAATCATCCAGCTCAAATCTGACCAAAAGACCTTTTGACCTGATAAACTCTAATATCCCGTTAGCTCTGTTTTTGGGTAGAATCAGTGGGAATCCGCGCATACTTCCTTTATCCTCGACGGTAATGAATAACTTTAGGGGCAACAGATCCGCCAGTAGGCGTTCATAGGTGTCAACCTGGTGCCTTTTAACCTTTTCTATCTTTTCAAAATTCACTCTTCTACTCAGGAATCCCCCCGGGCCACCCTTTGCAGGCAGTATTGAATCTCCAATCAAATTGTAGCCTGCAAGCATCAACTTTTCAGCCGCAAGGCCAAATTTTTTAGACAGTCTACCCGGCAAAATATTTACCAATGACCAACCCAGTATCGTCAAAACCCAAAGGAAGTAGACTTTTAACCGATATCTAAAAGACTGCACAAAGGAAGGCGTGGAAAAATCCAAATCTTCTCTATCTCCGAAAAGTTCCGAGCCTTGTAGTGGAACAACTTTCCTCAAACTGTTAATTACAAAATGATCTTTTTTAATTATATTTATTTTTTCAGGATCAATAATTTTGTGAACACTGTCCTCAATTAAAATAATGTCGTGGGTGACCCGCGCCAACCATTCGCAATTTTCAAATAATTTGCTTTTAATTCCGTTGGTATGAAATATCACCACCACCTCCGGCTTAACCTGACGAATTTTTTCAATAAAAGATTTTTTGTCTGCATCCAGGTTCTTTTTTATCGGGTAATGTGAGACTTTGTATCCGTGTGATTTAATATTCTCCTCGACATCTTTACAGAAAAAATCAGGCAAGAGTATAAAGGAGCCCATAGGCACCTTCTTTTTCAAAAGAATATCCCAGAAAGCATCTTCCCAGGAAAGATAAAATAATCTTCGTATATTTCCCGGAATTTTGTTTTTTTTGAATTTGAAATATCCAAAACTCAATACCGGCTGTGTAGATATCATCGCTGAAGATTATAACAGTTGGCTTTTAAGTTTTGCCACTGAGTTCTTAAACTGCACGCCTCGGTCCTTGTAATTTTCAAACATATCAAAGCTTGCAGCACCCGGGGATAATACGATAACTCCACCATCGGGAGTTATTTCAAAGGCTTTTTTAACAATCTCGTCCATGGGCGAATACTCCAAATCGAGTATATTAATCCCCGCCCCTTCTCCATCCAATGCCTCGGAGATTTTCTTTCTTGTATCGCCTATTACAATTACACTTTTTACATTACCTTTAGCTGCAATGGCATTACCAAGCTCTTTGTAGTCAAGTCCTTTATCACTTCCCCCAAGAATAAGAGTTTCTGGCTCTGTAAATGAATTTACGGCAGCAATCGTCGGCTGAGGACCTGTCGCAAAAGAATCATTATAAAAAGTCTTTCCGTCCACTTCTGCAACCAGCTCCAAACGATGCTCCAATCCTTTAAAGTTTCTTACGGTTTCCAGTATCGTCTCTTCGCTAACACCTATACACTTCCCTACTGTGACCGCTGCTGCTATATTTTCCAGGTTATGTTCACCCCTAAGAAGCAGCCCTTCTTTGAATTTAGCTTCCAACTTGTTTTTAGAAAAAAGGGTGGACATGGCCTTTGTAAGATTTGCAAAATTACGCGAAGTTTCATATTCCTCATTAACTACTGCAAAATCGGATTGGCTTTGATATTTAACAATATTTGCCTTAGCGGAAACATACTCGTTTCTGTCTTTATGCCAGTCCAGATGGTCTTCAGTTATGTTAAGGACAACGGAAATGTGTGGGCTTACTTTCATATCCATAAGTTGAAAAGAGGACATTTCCAGGACGACCCATGAATCTTCCTTAAGTGCAGGTAATAATCCCAGATAAGGTTTACCGATATTACCCGATAGATAAACATCCTTTCCGGCACTTTTTAAAATCTCGTAAATTAAGGTTGAGGTAGTTCCTTTGCCTTTAGTCCCTGTTACACCGATTATTTTTGCAGGGCACTCTTCAAAAAATATTTTTATTGCTGAGGTTATTTCAACTCCCCGACTCTCCGCTTCAACTATTTCCGGAATAAATCTATACACACCGGGTGAGCGAACCACAAATTCAAAACCGGATAACCCGTCTTTTAAATAATTCTCACCGGCAACAATTCCGATTCTGTCTTTATCGATTCCGTCAAAGTTCAGATCCGAAACCTCATTTTTATCAAAAAGGGTAACGTCGGCCCCTTTTTCGAGAAGAAAATTTATTGCGTCACGTCCTTCGATTCCCAGTCCTATTACAGCCACCTTCTTTCCTTTAAAATCTACTAAGGATTTGTTGTTCATTTTGAAAAATTTATTAACTGCACTTCTTTTTCCAGCTTAATTCCATACTTTTCAAACACATCATTAACAATCATTTCGGAGAGAGTGTAGATATCATTTGCGGGAGCACTTCCTGTCTTATTAATCAATATCAAAGAATGTTTAGGCGAAACAGCGGCCTCTCCGAATCCTTTACCCTTCCATCCCGCCATCTCTATTAACCAGGCGGCTGAAACCTTAAATTTGTCACCATATGGAAATGTCTTTATACCCGGAAACATTTTTTCCAAATTCTCTTTCTTTTGGACATCAACGATCGGATTTTTAAAAAATGAACCGGCATTGCCAACTTTCTTTGGGTCTTCCAACTTATCTTGCCTGGTCTTCAAAACTGCTTGTCTGATCTCTGAAAGTTCCGCTTCTTCACCTACAATCGCCTTAAGTGAATCATAGTTTACTTTGGCTATTTTATTCTTATTAAGAACTAGGGTAACTTGAAGAATAAAATATTTTTGCCAAAATTTTTCATTTTTAAAAATACTGTCTCTGTAGCCAAATTCACATTCGTCTTTGCTAAATGTTTTATATTTTTCGTTTTCAATATCGTATGCTTTCAAGCTATAAAAAGTGTCTGAAATTTCTTGACCATACGCTCCGATATTTTGAATGGGGGCTCCGCCGACAGTTCCCGGAATTCCGGAAAGACATTCCAGACCCTGTAATTCATTTTTAACGGTTTCTTCAACAAGTTTGTCCCATTTAAGTCCGGACTCCGCTGTTACTAATACTTTTGAACCTTCCGGAGTAAACTCCAAACTGTCTCCCAAGTATTTGATCACCACTCCCTCATACATATTATCTTCTGCCAAAAAATCACTTCCCTCACCGACCATGAATATAGGAAGGGAATTTTTTTTCGCAAAATGAATCGCTTCCGCAACACCCTCTTCATCCTTTACCTCAATAAAGTACTTGATTTTTCCACCTACACGAAAGGTGGTAATATCTTTAAATTTTTTTTCTTCAGAAATATTCATTTAATTAAATCCGAAATCTGCCTTGCCCAAAGATAACTTTTTCCTGCTCCCATTATTACAATTATCTCGTATTTGAAATTACTAATTTCTAATTTCAAATTTCTAAACAATTCTTCAAAACTGTCAAAAGCTGAGGCATTTTTGTGAGAAGACATTTCTGCTATCTTTTGGGGGGTGACGGATTTGTCTATCTCGTCACGGGCTTTAAAAATTGGCCCCACAACCACTTTGTCAGCACTGTCAAAAACTCCATTATATTCAGAAAGAAGCGCTTTTGTTCTTTTATATCCGTGAGGTTCGATTATGGCCAGTATTTTTGCTTTCGGATAAATAACCCTGACACCCTCAAGAGTAGTTTTGATGGCAGTCGGATGATGTGCGTAGTCATCATAAACTTTTATCCCGGCGCTTTCCGCTATAAGCTCCATCCGTCTTTCTATTCCGGCAAAATTTTCTATAGATTTAACAATAGTTTCCTCGGGAATACCCAGTTTTTTACCTAACAAATACACCATGTTGGCATTTTTTTGATTGTGTTCACCAAATATTTTCAGTTCAAAATGCCTCGCCGGACTATCTTTCTGGGTAATCAGAACGCGTTCCCCTTTTAGGTTATTTATAAATTTATCAAATGACTCCCTAACCTCTTTTTCGCTTTTAAAGAAATCGGGGTGGTCAAATTCAATGTTATTTATAACTGCAATATCGGGGTGGTAGTTTAGAAAATTGTTGTTAAATTCATCTGCCTCGATAACAAAGTATTCTCCCTTACCAAACCTGGCGTTACCATTCCACACAGGTACCCTAGCACCAACCAAAACCAGCGGATCAAGACCCGCATCAACAAGGAGAGAGCCTGCCATTGCAGTAGTAGTCGACTTTCCATGAGTTCCGGCAATGCAAATAACCTTTTTACCTTCGGTCAAATATTTACCCAAAAACTCCTGCCAAGTGATTACAATTTTCCTTTTTTCACCCAAAAGTAACTCCGGATTGTCCTTATTCTGATAATAAACGGCTGGAGATACTACCAGGAGATCTACATCTTTAATATGATCGGTGTTATGTCCTTTGAAAATACCACCCGCATATGCGGTTTCCCCTTCAAGGTCACATCCGCTAATTTCGTAGCCCATCTTTTCGGCAAGCATAGCAACGCCGGACATTCCGCTTCCGCCAATACCCATGAAATGGACCTTTTTAGGGATGTGCATGTCTATTATTATATCAGTCGGAAGCCAAATCAAAAACTTTGAAGGATGTCCTTCTCAATTATTTCCGAGAGGCTTTTTACAACAAAATCGGGCTGATTTTTTGATTCTTCGTCTGAATATTTTCCACGTCTTACTCTAATGACCGTAAATCCTTTAGAAATCCCGTAATCAACAACTTCAGGTTTGTCATCTACTATGATAACTTTGCCGTTCAATACCATATCGTCCAAATTTTCCATTTTAGAAAAACTTGGGAAGATTTTTACACCGCCGGAAAAAAGGCTCTCAATACCCGTTCCGCTGATTTTTTCCCTTTGAAATTCGACGTCACCTTCCGAAAACAAAACAGCTTCCCCAAAGTCTGAAGCGTATTTTATAAATGCCAGAGTATCCGGATAGAGAAATTCTTTGTAATCGACATGATCCGAAGCAGATTTCTCCCGGACATATCTTTCCGTGTCAAAAAGTGTGTGGTCAAAATCTACCAGAATTGTCGTTTTTCTACCCATGAATTA
>Ga0156740_103_pt1 | contig 35204 bp, 36 predicted proteins | sample RifOxyD1_FD_112069 | JGI IMG/M metagenome (GOLD analysis project Ga0156740, IMG submission 112069) | Candidatus Woesebacteria bacterium RIFOXYD1_FULL_41_28 | reverse complement strand
TGAACTCCCGATATGTTTACTTTATAAGTTATTGTAGCGGTTCTACTTCTGCCCACATTGGCATTTATCATTACGATTTGGTCCGTTTGCGACAAACTGGCGTTGGCAAAATGCCGGAAGTATGTCGAATTAATAAAATCCGAAGGGATATCCTGCCCCGACATGTTATATCCGAATCCGTACGTTGAAGCCTGAGACCAAACCCCTGCGGCAGATTCCGTACAAGTTCCCGCATCACAAGTTGCATCAGGTATTGATTGTCCTCCTGAGGTTTGTAAAGAGCTGGACTCTCTTGTCGTGACTTTGTATCCTCCCGCACCTCCCGCAGACACTGTCAGTGTACTTGTGAGTGTTACGGGGGTACTGGGAATTAATACACCGAAGTTAATTAAAAAGTTGCTCATTGAGAAAGAGAAAGGAATGATTGAGTGGATGTATTGAAATCCGGAACGAACTCTGTAACCGCTTGATGAATAAAGTCCCGGGGCAGTTTGGCCAATGGTGGTATCCAGTTTATAGCCGGAAGAAGAGGGGATTCCTGCTCCTGAGTTAAAATTCGGCATTTGTATTATGTAATTTGGCGATACAATCTTGGCTTGCCCTTGAACATCCTGTGGCAAAACGTAAATGGCCAATAAGAAAAATAGTGTTGTCAGAAAAAATAAACTTTTTGGAGATACCATGTTATTTACCGATCTCTTTCTTCATCTTCATACCGCTTAAAAAGAGCTCATAGATTTGTTCATAAAGGTCATTTATTTTTCCTTTTTTCTCGGTACTCAGATTCGGGTCTTTTAGAAGTTCACTGAGATATTTCTGAATTTTGACAAGTTTCAATCTGAAATCTCCATCTGTCCAGATATTAACTTCTTTTTCCTGAGACTTAATTTCCTCAATAAAGTCCTGACCGACACTTTTTAGCACTTGTATTTTTTGTTCATTTTTAAGGATTTCTATATATTGCCGTCCAAACATGGCTGAGATGGGGGCTATGGCCAAAAGTGAAACAATTTGCAGGATCTCTGCCCAGAAATCTGCGCGCGGGGTGAGAAAAAACAGTATTGCAAAAACAAGGGCAGCAACTATTGATGTGGCGGGAGCAGAAATAAGCGCAATTCCAAAAAGCAGGAAGTATGTTAAGAAAAATATGGGAGATGTAAAGCCTCCGGTCGTAAAAAGTAAGAGGGAAACGGCGAAAGAGAATACAAAAATATCAAAAACCACTCTTGAGGTAGGATTTAAAAACTTTTTCCTAATCAAAAAAGAAACCATCATGTATAAAGCGACAATTACCCCCGAAATTTGAAGGCTGTATTCCGAAATTGGAGTTTTTGCAATAAAATAAGATAGTCCCAGGGCGAAAGCGGTGATGGCGCTATGAATAAGCGTTTTTTTTGACAGATTTGACATATGTGTCTTAAAAAAGTTTACGCTAAAGTGTTAAAATTGACAAATATGGACAACATTAAATACGACCACGCAAAAATCGAGAAGAAATGGCAGGATAGGTGGGAGAAAGAAAATATTTATTTTCCCGATCTGTCTCAGGCTAAAGAACATTTTTACAATCTTTGGATGTTTCCATATCCTTCTGCAGAGGGTCTTCATGCAGGACACACTTTTGCATCCACAGGTAGTGACGTGTTCGGAAGATTTATTAGAATGCAGGGAAAAGCTGTTTTTCAGCCGATCGGCTACGATTCTTTTGGAATCCACTCCGAAAATTATGCAATCAAAATCGGTGAAAATCCTAATGAGGTAGTTAAAAGGACAACCAAACATTATGAGGAGCAGATGAGATCACTGGGTCATGGATATGATTGGAGGCACACTGTGACTACTTCTGATCCTGATTATTATAGATGGACACAATGGTTATTTCTAAAAATGTGGGAAGCGGGATTGGCTTACAAAAAGTTAGCCACCGTGAATTTTTGTCCTTCCTGTAAAACCGTACTTGCCGATGAGCAGGTTATGACGCCGGCCCAGGCAGGCAAGGAACCAAAAGATGCCAATGGGGAAGTGGTCCCTGAGACACCGGAAACTAAGGTTTGTGAGCGCTGTGGAACCATAGTTGAGAAGAAAGATCTTGATCAATGGTTTTTCCGAATCACTAAATACGCGGATGATCTTCTTGAAGGCTTGGAAAAAATCGATTGGAGTTCCCGTGTCAAGCTTGCACAGAAAAACTGGATAGGTAAAAGTCACGGAATGCTTATTAAGTTTAAAATAGAGAATTCGGATGATGAGATTGAAGTGTTTACAACCAGGCCTGACACTTTAAACGCCGTAACTTTTATCGCCATATCCGATGAGGCTCTTTATAACCGGGAAAGTACCGAGAAAATAGGAGAGCCTACGGGTAAGTATGCAATAGACCCCCTAAGCGGAAGAAAGCTTCCCATTTGGAAAACCAATTATGTAGCGCCCGGATACGGAACGGGAGCGGTTATGGGTGTTCCGGCTCACGATGAACGTGATATGGAATTTGCTAAAAAATACCACTTAGATATAGTTCAAAAGGATCCGGATCAAAAGTTATGGAAAGAAATTGAGGACAAAAAATTTGGGTATCCCCACACAAATTTTCATCTTCGGGATTGGTTGGTAAGCCGTCAACGCTACTGGGGAGCGCCAATTCCTATGATAAATTGTCCTAAATGTGATTGGGTGGCTGTTCCGGAAAAAGAGTTACCAGTGCTTTTGCCAAATATATCAGACTATAAACCTGAAGGCACAGGGAAAGGCCCGCTTGCCAATCATAAGGAGTTTTATCAGGTTACCTGTCCGAAGTGTGGTGGTGATGCCACTCGCGAAACGGACGTTATGGATACGTTTGTGGATTCAAGCTGGTACTTTTTAAGATACCCCTCTTCAAATATTGAATCAGCGCCTTTTGACAAGGAGATTACAAAAAGATGGCTTCCTGTTGACCTGTATTTTGGAGGTGCCGAACATTCGGTTCTTCATTTGATGTACGCAAGGTTCGTCACCAAAGTGCTACACGATCTCAAACTATTGGATTTTGATGAGCCATTTCCCAAGTTTTTTGCGCATGGGTTAATGATTAAGGACGGAGTGAAAATGAGCAAAAGCAAGGGAAATGTGATCAATCCCGATCAATATGTATCTAAATTTGGTGCCGACACGCTTAGGCTTTATGTTATGTTTCTGGGGCCGATGGACGCTTCACCGGACTTTAGGGACTCGGGGATTGAGGGAATGCAGCGGTTTGTGGCAAGGCTTTGGAAACTGTTTAATGAAGCCTCAATCACTGATGGTCAACCGTCAAAAGAAGTGGCCCACAAGCTCAATCAAACAGTAAAGAAAGTGACGGAGGATATGTATAATTTTAAATACAATACGGCCATAGCTTCGATTATGGAGCTTATGAACACTCTTGAGGATAATAAGACTCGAAATCTTTCTGCCTCGATTCTAAAATCTTTGGCTTTACTTCTGGCACCTTTTGCTCCTCATCTGGCGGAAGAAATATGGGTCAAAATTTTGGGCCAGCCATTTAGTATCCATAAAGCAAATTGGCCAAAATATGATAATAGTTTGATAGGTAGTGATACAGTAACAATCATTATTCAAGTCAATGGAAAGTTGAGATCTCATCTGGTGGTCAGCAACAAACAGTCAACCAAAAAGGAAGACATAGAGACGCTTTCTAAAAAAGACGAAAATGTTGCAAAGTGGTTGAAAAACCACGGCATCAAAAAAGTAATTTTCGTTTCGGGGAAATTAATTAATTTTGTTATTTAGATAACCTTTTAAAATATGGAGGACTTGCCCCAAAAGTTTTATTTCGATGAGTTTCTTCAAAAATATCGTTATCACATTTTACTTATTTTACTGGGTCTGGTTTTGATTGGTGGTGGTTTTATCTTTCTTAAGAAGTCGTTTGGCGTACCATCGACAAAGGTTGAAATATTGCAGTCTGCGCAAAGTATAGAGGGGGACGGAGAGATTACCGCAGAAATATCGGGGGCTGTGATAAATCCCGGAGTTTATAAACTAAAAAACGGAAGTCGGATTGATGACCTATTAATTACAGCCGGTGGATTTTCAGAGGACGCTGATAGGGTTTGGGCGGGAAAATATCTAAATAGAGCAGCCAAATTAACCGATGGACAAAAGGTCTATGTAATTTCTCTTTCCGAGCAGTCGGAATCCTCGAGTGCTAAAAGCGGAGGAGGTTATCAAACTATATCATCCAATTTTTCATCCGATAGTAACAAATTTATTAACATCAATAGTGCCAGTGTTTCCGAGCTGGATTCTTTATCCGGAATTGGCCCTGTTTACGCCCAAAAGATCGTTGAACACCGTCCGTACTCAAAAACAGAAGACCTGGTTACGAGCGGGGTAATTACCCAAACATTATACGAAAAGATTAAAAATAGCATAACGACATACTAATTCTAAAAAAGTCCAAATTTGAAAAATATTGAGTTAATAAATGAAATACTTCCTCTGGATTTTTCTGATTGTTTTAGTAACTTTTCGTTATTTTTCTACCCGTCCCGTTTATCAAAACGGTGACACCATCCGGATAACGACGATAATCTATTCGGATCCTACGATTTACGGCAATTATCAAACTTTTAACGCTGCGGAGTTAAAAGTTTCATTGCCGCTTTTTCCTGAAATATATTATGGCGATAGGGTTATCGTTGATGGGTTGGTTGATGATGGGAAATTGAGAAACGCAAAACTAATTTCTGTCGACGCTTTTGAGGGCTTTGGGTCGGGGATAAGGGAAAGGATAATTGATTTCTATCAGCAAACCTTGCCGCAACCAATGGCAGGACTTGTCTCCGGAATAACTTTAGGAAGTAAAAAAACGCTTACCGCCGAGTTTTGGCAAAATGTAAAAAATACGGGAGTAGCACATGTGGTTGTTGCATCCGGAACCAATGTTACCTTTGTTGTTTCTTTTGTTTTTGCGATATCCGCTTTGTATTTGCCGAGAAAAAAATCGATATTTATTGTTATATTAAGTATTATTTTATATCTCTTTATTTCAGGATTTGATGCCCCTCTTGTCAGAGCAGCGATAATGTCACTTCTTGCTTTTTGGGCACAAAGTTCTGGAAGACTTGTCACTGCCTGGAAAACCCTACTACTTGCGGCAGGTATAATGCTGGCGATCGAACCGGATTGGGTAACTGACTTGGGATTCATACTATCTTTCGTTTCTACGGCTTCGATCATGATTTTCGAAAAAAGAATCGCGAAATTTCTTGGTTTTCTGCCAAAATGGCTAAAGCAGGGTTTCTCGACTTCACTTTCTGCTCAAATCGGGGTTGCACCAATACTATTTGTGACTTTCGGCCGATTCAATCTTCTTTCTCCGTTAATTAACTCACTGGTTCTTTGGACAGTGCCTTATATTATGATTTTAGGAGCCTTGGGAGGAATGTTGGGAATTTTTCTGCCCTTTCTGGGTAGGGTAGTACTATATATATGTTATCCCTTGGCCTGGTTTTTTGCCAAAACGGTTTCTTTCTTTGCGTAGGTCAAGATATAAAATACGGAATTTACTAAAATATATGCGTTATTGGAAATTAGTGTTTACAGTGCTTCTTCTTGTTATTGCCGGAATCTTACTTGTAATATTTCAGTTTCCCGACAGGAACCTGCATGTCATTACCTGTGATGTGGGACAAGGGGATTCGATTCTGATCACTTATAACTCGACACAAATTTTAACTGACGGGGGACCGGGAAAAAGTGTTTTGACTTGCTTAGGTAAGTACATGCCATTCTATGATCGCGAGATTGAGCTGGTTATTTCGACACATCCCGACTCCGATCACTCCACAGGTCTTGTTAGCGTTCTCCAGGATTACACAGTTGATGAAATCTTAATAAACCCCGTTGATCCTGGCACTCAAGTATATAAAGCGCTAGTTTCTGAGGTAGGGGGTAGGGGTCTCCGTGTCATAAACCCGATATCAGGTATGAAGGTGGGGTTGGGTTTGATATATTTAGATATCATCAGCCCAAGCCAACAGTTACTAGATAAACTATCAGTAAAAGAAGAGGCGAGTAAGCTTGTCAAATACGAAATCGGTTCGGGGACTAACTTGTATTCGATTGTTTATAAACTTAGCTTCAAAAACTTTTCCGCGATGTTTACAGGAGACATGCCTCCTGAGGTTTCCGACGAATTATCAAAGTTGAGCGGGGCCGATGGTCTGGACTATATCAAAATACCGCATCATGGCAGTAGCAACGGCCTAACCGAAAATTTCCTCAAAGCATTTGATCCTGAAGTTGCGGTAATATCGGTTGGCAAAAATCCCTGGGGTTTTCCAAAATCTGACATTTTGGATATGTTAGCAAAGTACGATGTCAGGATTTATAGGACCGATCTAATGGGGGATGTCGAGTTGATTACCGACGGGGAAAAATATTGGATTAGATGAATTTACGGCCGGTTATACTTTTAGATTATATTTTTAATTTAACAAGTTTGGAAAAATACTGTTAAAATAAAATACCGACATGATGATAAGAGAAAAAATAACAGACGCAATAAAGAGAGCATCCGGTCTGGAAAAAGTAAATTTAGAATGTCCGGAAAACGAAGCCTTCGGAGACTATAGTTCAAATGTTGCACTTCAAGGAAAAAACCCAAAGAAAGATGCCGAAAGAATTATTGAGAAATTAAAAAAAGACGGGAAGTTGTCGGGCATTATCGAAAGAGTGGAAATTGCCGGGTCAGGTTTTATCAATTTTTGGTTAAAAAAGGATGTACTAATTGATGGTTTGAAACAGATTGATATGGCAAAATCAGATTTTGGAAAATCAGATGAAGGTAAGGGAAAAACTGTCATAATTGATTATTCATCTCCTAATATTGCCAAACCTTTTGGTATCGGACACCTGCGTTCAACTATTATTGGGCAGGCACTTTACAACCTTTATAAAAGTTTGGGTTATGAAGTGGTTGGCGATAACCATTTAGGGGATTGGGGAACACAGTTTGGAAAATTGATTTGTATGATCGAGACGGAAAAGCCAGAGGAGCTTTCCATAGAAAATTTAGAAAAACTCTATGTTGAGTTCCATAAAAAAGCAGAAGACAATCCTGAACTTGAAGAAAAGGCAAGAGAATGTTTTAAAAAACTGGAAGCAGGGGACCCTGAAACCAAAGCTATTTGGCAAAAATGTGTAGATATATCCCTCAAAGAGTTTGCCAAAGTCTACGATCTTTTGGGAGTCAAAACCGATTTTGCTTTCGGGGAGTCCTACTACGAGAGTGAGATGAGATCGATGGTGGGAGATTCCGGCATCAGAAGGCACTTAATTACAGGGGAAGAGGGGGCAATGGTAATTGATTTATCCCAATACGGCATTAAAACCCCATTGATGTTTCTAAAAAAAGACGGAGCAACCACTTACGCGACCCGCGATTTGGCAACCATCAAGTTTCGTACCAGAAAATGGGACCCTGACATTATCATTTATGAAGTTGGGGTAGAGCAGAACTTACATTTCAGGCAAGTTTTTGCTGCGGCAAGACTATTAAAATTGGTTAAACCTGAGGTTTTATTGGTGCACACTGCTCATGGGTTATATTTGGCTCCTGAAGGACAAAAATTTTCAACCAGAAAGGGAAATACCGTAAAACTGGAGGACGTTTTAAATGAAGCCGAAGCAAGAGCTGAGAAGCTGGCTCTGAAATCCGGTGAAGCTAAAAATAAAGATGAAATTGATAAATTGAGGAAGAGTGTGGGGATCGGCGCGGTAAAATACTTTGATTTAATGCACGCGACGGGAAGTAATGTTGTTTTTGATTGGGACAAAATGATGAATCTTGAGGGGAATAGTGGACCATACCTGCAATATACGGCCGCAAGAGCCAATTCGGTTATTGCAAAGGCAAAAGGCAAAGATCAAAAATTTGAAGCTATCAACAACCCAAACGAGGAGGAATTGTCCATACTCAGAAGTTTGATTAAATTCCCCGAAATAATTAAGGATTCTGCCGACAGATACGCACCCAACCTTCTTTGTAATTATCTTTACAGTCTGGCGCAAAAATTTAACGGATTTTATGGTAAACATAAAATAATAGATTCGGAAAATGAAGAGTTCAGACTGGCTCTTGCTTTCGGAGTAATGCAAGTACTCAAAAATGGACTTAAAATTCTGGGTATTGAAACACCTGAACGCATGTAATCCCGTTTAGATGTGGGTATTGAAGACTTTCCGAAACTGAACTACAATCTTTAGACACGAGATGGACTACAAACTTCACAAATTGGAATCTGGACTTCGGATCATGACAATCCCAATGCCCTCTCTTGAGTCCGTAACTGTCACGGTCTGGGTTAAAACAGGCAGCAGAAATGAAGATGAAAAAGTTGGTGGAATAAGCCACTTCCTCGAACACATGGTCTTTAAAGGTAGTAATAAACGTCCGACTGCAAGAGACATTTCCGAGGCAGTTGATGCGATGGGTGGGGAATTCAATGCAGGCACAAGCAAGGAATGGACCAATTTTTACATTAAAGCAGGGAAACAAAATTTGGAGAAAGCAGTAGACATCCTTTCAGACATGGTTTTAAACCCTTTACTTAAAAAGGAAGAGATTGAAAGGGAAAAGGGAACAATAATCCAAGAAATCAGGATGTACGAGGATACCCCCATGATGCATATCGGGGATGTTTTTGAAGGGCTTGTTTTCAATGGGAATCCGTTGGGGCGCGATACTGCCGGAAATGAAAAAACAGTAAAAGGAATTACCAGGGATGATTTTATAAGTTATAGGAAAGCTTTTTACTATCCGGAAAACATGCTTATTACTATCGCAGGGGGGATAACTGAAGATACGGCGATTAAATTAGCAGAAAAGTATTTTGTAAACTTGACACCTCGGAAGGCGGATACCAAATTAGCATCTATAAATTTTAAATCAAAGCAAAAAAGCCCCGAATTTAAGTTGCAGAGCAAAGAAAGTGAACAGGCTCATTTGATCATGGGTTTTACAGCTGAAGGTAGAAACTACGAGGGTAGGTTTGCTCAAAGCCTTCTTTCGGCCATCTTGGGGGGAGGAATGAGTTCGAGAATGTTTATAGAGGTCAGGGAACGACGTGGCCTTGCATATTCAGTTAGAACCAGCATGGAGCGCTATCAGGAAATTGGCTATATCGGGACATATGCCGGTGTAAATGTAAAAAAGACCGACGAGGCAATTAAAGTCATGATGGATCAATGCTATGGCTTGGTGTCAAATGCAAAATACAAGGTATCAGTTTCCGAACTGGAAAAGTCTAAAGGGCTTGTAAAAGGACATCTAGCTTTGGCGCTTGAGGATACCAGGGACGTAAGCGACTTTTTTGGTGGCCAGGAGCTTCTCGAATCCGAAGTTATGACGCCGGAGCAAATATTTAAGATGATAGATAAAGTTACGATTGACGATATTTATTTGGAGGCAAAGAAACTTTTTGTGCCGGAACGCATCAATTTAGCCATAATTGGACCTTTTAAAGATAGAGAGAAATTTGTACAATTGATAAGGTAAGTAATATATAAATTCCTGACAGAATTTATATAACATTTGCAAGCAAATATTATGGAAAGGACAATAGTTTTAATAAAACCGGACGGTCTCCAAAGGGGTTTGGTGGGGGAGATTATGCACCGCTTCGAGAGAAAAGGCCTCAAACTGGTTGGAGTCAAAATGATAAGATTGACGGACGATATCCTTGAAAATTGGTACTCACACCATAAAGATAAGCCATTTTTCGCAACACTCAAAAGCTTTATGGAATGGACGCCTGTTGTGGCAATGGTTTGGGAAGGCGTTGAGGCCATTGCAGCGGTAAGGAAAATTGTAGGCATTACTAAGGCTCGTGAGGCTGAGGCAGGTTCAATTAGGGGAGACTTTGGTATGAGTGGTTCACAAAACATTATCCACGCTTCTGATTCGAGCGAATCCGCTGAAAAAGAACTGGGTTTAATCTTTAACGGCGATGAAATCTTTGATTACGACAGTGCGACAGACCTTCTGATTTACTCCAAAGAAGAAGTAGGGAAGTAAACCCTCACCTTGAGTCGGGGTGCTGGGAATTGAACCCAGTGTTTCTACGTCCCGAACGTAGCGTGATACCGATTCACCACACCCCGGTTGTCAATAAGTGCCCCTGGAGGGAATTGAACCTCCATCTTACCCTTAGGACGGGTCTGCTCTATCCGTTGAGCTACAGGGGCGGTTATCTTTGAAATTATATCACGAAGCTGAGACTATTTTACGGTTAGAGTGTAAAGATTCGGAATAGAGTCGGTGGAGCCTAAATTGGTCAAAATGAGGAGTTTGGTTGTGTTTGAGAATGGAAAAACAGACGGTGCCACATATGATCCCGAGTAAATGGCTTGCCTGTTTGTCCCGTCATAATCCATAATGACAGTCTGGCTTGAACCGGCCCAAAGCAGGTGTCTGCTTGAAGACATCCATCTTAGCGCCGGAACTTCAAGGCTATCGTTGTTATCAATAGTAACTATCTGATCACTTATCAAAAAGTTACGGTCTTCTTTTATATCATAAACATAAGTGTGTCCCGGCTCGATGTTCCTATGCTGAGTTTGAGTTGAGGCTCCGGGGAGTGGTTTTACTAAATCATCGGGGAGTGTGGCGGAATCGCTGGCCGTATAGGCAATCATGTTACTGTCGGGTGAAAAAATAAATGCAGATGATTTTCTGGCCAATACGTCACTAAGTGTAGGAGGTAAGTTTCTAATTAGGCTTTGATTGGTTTCCTCTTTTGTCAACTTCCATTCGGCAAGAATATCATCTGCGGTGGATGATATATTTACTCTTTGATTTTGGGATATAAATGATCCTGTATCTATCACAAATATGCCTTCCGATACTGTTAATAGTAGTTGTCTTGAATCCGGAGAAAAAATGTATGTAGCATCTGTCATGTCCCCGTCAGCAATTCTTTTCGATCCTGAATTGAACCCTAGAGGTAGACTGAAAGTGTCAAGTATCCAAAGACCGGTCTTATCGTCTGATAAGTCCCTCGAAGGAAGGACACTGTAAACGATTTTACTTCCGTCTTCAGACATTACTACGTTGGTTGCTCCGGATAACGTTGCAGGGGATAGGGAAGGCGCGGTTTTAAAAAGCGATACGTTAGCTTGGGTTACTATTTCTTTTTCAATAGTCAGTCTTTTGCTCCAAGTGAGATAGCCGTCCTTTTTGACCTCGACATCATATGCCCCGGGGGCAATGGAAAGATTTGCGTTTGTGGCCGCTTTAAGCTCACCGTTTATGTAAACTGAGGCCCCGTCAGGCTCAGATTTAAGTACCAGGATCCCATTGGGTTGGAACTTAAGTGTTTTTACATCAAATCGATAACCTCGTGCGTAGTAGGTTGCAAAAATCCCTAAGCCACTGACAATTATTAATGTAACGACAAAAAAGATCACTCTAATTTTGGTCATGGGTATTAATCAGGCTATGATATTATATTATAATCTAATCGTTTTATATATGCTTCGCAAAAATATCGCAATCGATCTTGGAACTGCCAATACCCTTGTTTGGGTCGCCGGTGAGGGTTTGGTGGTTAATGAACCCACAGTTGTGGCTATTTCATCTGACGATAACAAAGTAGTGGCTGTCGGCGAGGAGGCTAAAAGAATGCTGGGAAGAACCCCGGAAGCATTAATCGCAAGTCGTCCCATGAGAGACGGTGTAATAGCTGACTATCAGGTAACTGAGGCTATGCTTAGGTATTTTATAGGCAAAGTGGTCGGGCGTTTCCAATTTTTTAAGCCTGATGTAATGGTCTGTGTGCCTGCCGGGTGTACCCAGGTGGAGCGTAGAGCGGCACTTGATGCAACTCTTTCGGCAGGGGCCTCTCACGCATATTTGATTGATGAGCCCCTGGCAGCCGCAATCGGAGCCCAAATTCCGGTTTCTGCTCCAAGTGGGCATATGATTGTGGATATAGGTGGAGGTTCAACTGAAGCTGCAGTAATTTCTTTGGGGGGAGTTGTTACCCATAAATCCGCACGCGTTGCAGGCAACAAAATCGATGAGGCAATCCAAAGTTACCTTAAAAAGAAGCACAACCTGATTATAGGAGACCAGACAGCAGAGGATATTAAGCTCAAGATAGGCTCAGCTGTACCCACCTCCAAGACGGAAAAATTGGAAATCTCCGGCCGTGACCTGGTTTTTGGCCTTCCCAGGACTGTAATTCTCACTTCAGATCAGGTAACTGAAGCAATAAGGCCGGTTCTGATGCAGATAATTGGGGCAGTTAAGGGAGTTTTGGAGGATACTCCTCCCGAACTGGCAGCGGATATTATTGATAAAGGTATTATCATGAGTGGGGGAACGTCCCTTTTGAGAGGCTTTGATAAATTAATGACGGAGGAAACCGGTGTACCTGCACACACAGCGGATGACCCTTTACTTTGTGTTGTAAGGGGTACCGGATTGGTGTTGGAAAACATAGAACTTTGGAAAAGAAGCGTAACAACAAAAGGATAGACTTAATTAAGAAGCTATAATATAGGGTAATTGCAAATTGCAGGCAAATTTGACATTACAAGATATAATAATATCAATTTTTAATATAAATTTAGTGCTCGACAAAAGATCACCAAAAGCAAGTACATTTAAACTTATAATATAATAGATAATATTAAACATAACTTGTTGGTCGATTGAGGATAAGTTTAAAAATTTAGATAGCGAAAATTGAATAAAAAATATACACAAAATAACCAAATAGGAACATACAAACAATGCACAAAAATACCTGTAGTAAGTAGTAATAAATTAGATTTTAAAAGATAAATATGAATTTTATTATAAGTTAAAAATGGATGCGGTAAAATTGAGGCAAAAACATTTTAACCTCAATTCTATAAGATAAATATACATTTGAACATGTTAAGTGAAGACCCAAGTACAGTCAAAAAGGTCCATGATAACGACAAAATCATGGAAATAAAAGTAAATAGCACAACGACTTCCCAAGTGCTAGCGAGAGTGGAGAAGCTAATATCCGATAGTATGACTTCAGGTAATAATAAGCATAAATTTTACATAGTTACACCCAATCCTGAGCTCATTTTAATGGCCCAGAAGAATGGTAACTTGAAAAACGCATTAAATGCTGCCGATTTTTCCATACCCGATGGTGTGGGTTTAAAAATTGCAAACCCAAAACTTAAAATAATTAAAGGACGCGAATTGTTTTTAGAGCTAATTGACTTAGCAAATAATAATCACTGGAAGGTTTTTTTGCTGGGGGGTTTGGGCGAGGAGGCGGAGTTGGCGGCATCGAAACTAAAAAACAGGAAACCAAATATTGAAATTGACCACCATAAAGGTGCAAGATTAGATAGTAACGCCAATCCCCAAACCGAAGCCGATAAGGAGTTGGATGAAGAAGCAATCGATAGAATAAATAAATTTTCCCCAAACATGCTTTTTGTAGCATTTGGTAATCCCAAGCAGGAAATTTGGATTCACAAAAATCTGTCAAGGTTAAATATCGGTGGTGCCATGGCTGTTGGGGGTACCTTACGCTATGTAGCAGGCCTAAGTAAGCTTCCACCAAAATGGTTGCCGAACAGCCTTGAGTGGCTATGGAGGGGGTTTACGGAGCCAAAAAGAATCGGAAGAATACTAAATGCAGTAGTTGTATTCCCCGTTAGATATTTGTTTTACAAACTCAGTCATTAATTTATCTTCACCCACATCTATTTTTCGGAATACTCCTGTTTTATCCCATTACTATGGTATAATCGCCCCAGGCACATTGATTTGACGAAAAAAGGAGAGGTGAAATGTCACAAAAGGGTTTTTTGTTGCTTTTGATCGTGTTAGTTATGTTAACTGGTTGTCAACCGGCGAACAGATTGGAATACACAGGTACCCAGATCATTAAGGAGGGGGAGACATACCAAGCTGATGGACCATCGGATATTGAGGTGTATGTAAGACTGAAAGTTGCAGATTTCCTTGATGGTGATCTGACGGTCTACCTTCCCCCGGGTGCGGAGGATGTTGATCTTGTCAGACTACCAAAAGCGGATTGGGCATGTAAGTCCTACGTAGAATTTCGCGAAGGCGAAAATTTGCATAGCTGGAGCTTGTGCGTAGCCGTTGACGGCCTTGCGGTTGCCGAAGTTCGCGACATTTTCATCAAAACAAGATAACCAAAGTGCCATACTGCAGACAGTCTTTTTTGGGATTTTCCTCCCACAAAAGATTTTTCCGAAAGGAGATTATGCAGTATTATTTATTTCCGTTCCAGGCTTTCTCAAATTCTTGTTTTGCTCTATAAATTTGACCTTCGACTGCACGTTCGGAGATGCCTAAAATCCTGCTTATTTCGTCATACGAGAGGTTGTACCAGTACCTAAACTGCAACAGTTTGCGTTTTTCGGGTGACATAAGGTTAAGGCAATTGTTTACGGAATTCCTAAGCTCTTTTAGGGCCATTGCTTCCTCAGGCGAAAGGGACTTGGAGTCGGCTTCGGTTAGTGCTTCAATTATAGGAACCACTATTCTGGAGTTCTTGTTAATCTGGTCGCGGTAATAATCGGAAATCTTGTTTAAGGCAATCCTGCAAAGCCATGTAAAATAGCTGCTTTTGTGCTCAAAAGTATTCCAGCCTTTCCAGGCTGCCACGACAGTTTCTTCAACAACCTCCTCAACCTCTGATTCACGGGCTCCCATCCTTTTCATTACAAACTTAGTTAAAGGTAGTGCCAGTTCTTTGTAAATTTTTTCGAATTGCACGGTTATAGATTATAATATCACCAATGCAAGAAAGAATTAATATATGGGGCAAACAAGGCTGTGAACTCCCGAGCGGAAAGCTTTGTAATGCCTGTTGTGTGCTACCCAACATTGAACTCGATGGGCAGCTGGTTTCGATTACGAAACCTGAAAACTCACCCTGTCCACATTTAAACGATAGCTCCGGTAAAAAGGGGGAGGGATGTGGCCTACATCAAAAAGGTAAACCCGGAACTTGTGAATCCTGGCACTGCAGTAGTCTCAGGACATCTGATAAGGTTAACTATATCGCCCAGGAGCTTTCGCTTGGGTTAGTAAGCGAGACAGAAGCCCTAGCAGTTGCAGGTGAATCAATCAGATCTCTACTTATAGATACCGCAAAAAGGATATCAAAAATTACTACCGGAAGAGAACTGATAGTAAGAGACCTTGATGAGCCATGAAAAAGTCAAACGTTTTAGTCTCGGCACCGGGTAAATTAATGCTTTTTGGTGAGCACGCCGTTTTATACGGGAATCCTTGTATCGTAACGGCGGTTGACCAAAGAGTGTACGTTAATGTTGAAAAAGTCGGGGGGGAATCTATTAAAATCAACGCCCCCGAGCTTAAAATAGATAATTATTCCATAAAAGTGTCTGATTTGGGTGGTGTTGATTACCCAAAGGAGGTCAAATTTGTTCTCAAAGCAATTGAGGTTTTCTTCAAGAAATACAAAATAGTATCAGGACTCAAAATTGACACGAAAAGTGACTTCTCCAGTTTGTTTGGTTTTGGAAGCTCTTCCGCAGTAACGGTTTGCATGGTTAAGGCATTATCAGAGATTTTTGATATAGAAGTAGATAATAAATCTCTGTTTGATATATGTTTTAAGGTTGTTTTAGAAGTTCAGGGGGTGGGATCCGGTTTTGATATTGCTGCTGCAGTTTGGGGTGGTACGATATATTTTGTGAGGGGTGGAAAAGTAATAAAACCTCTTAAAATTTCCCGATTACCATTAGTTGTCGGATATACGGGGATTAAAGCAGATACAACAACTTTAGTTCAAAAGGTGGCTAAACTTTATAAAAGTCACGAAAAGAAAATTGGCGAAATTTTTGCTTCAATAAGGGTAATTGTAGAAAAGGCAAAAATAGCCTTGGAAAATACAGATTACTTGAAATTGGGCGAACTTATGGATGAAAATCAAAAACTTCTGGAAGACCTCTCTATAAGTAGTATAGAGCTTGGAAGTCTGACAAAGGCTGCGAGACGGGCCGGGGCACTTGGTGCTAAACTTTCCGGTGCAGGAGGGGGGGACTGTATGGTTGCCTTGGCAAATAAATCAAAAACTGCAAAAATAAGAGAAGCAATTGAGAAATCTGGCGGAGTTATTATTGATGTCAAATTTAATACGGAGGGAGTTAGAATAGAAAAATGAAGGTTATTGTACGGGCACCGTCAAATATTGCATTTATTAAATATTGGGGCAAAAAAAACGAGAAACTAAGAATTCCTGCCAATTCCTCAATTTCCATGAACCTCTCTGATGCATATACGGAAACCTCAGTAGAGTTTAAAAAGATTTTGTCTGATGATCTGGTAATTATCGATGGTAAAAAAATTGACGGTAAGGAAAAAGAGAGGATTGGCAGACATCTCAACTTGATTCGAAAAATGGCAAGAATTAATTTTTTTGCTGAGGTTTTAAGTAAGAATAACTTTCCCAAAGGTGCGGGTATAGCATCTTCAGCTTCGGGTTTTGCCGCCTTAACCCTGGCAGGTGTAAAAGCTGCCGGCCTTAATCTTTCAGAAAAAGAGCTTTCGGTTCTTGCAAGACTTGGTTCGGGTTCCGCATGCCGTTCGATCCCTGACGGATTTGTTGAGTGGAAAAAGGGTTCCAAAAGCAGCGATTCATATGCTTATTCTTTAAAATCTCCTGAATATTGGGATATTAGAGACATAATAGTGGTGGTAGGCGAAAAATCCAAAAAAGTTGGCTCAACTGAGGGACACAAAGAGGCTACCAGCAGTCCTTTTTATAAAGCGAGAATTTCGGAGATGGATAAAAAGATCGCAGACATCAAATTAGCACTAAAAAATAAAGATTTTACGAAATTTGGAAGAATCGTTGAGGAAGAAGCTATTAATATGCACACGGTAATGATGACCAGCAAGCCCCCGCTATTTTATTGGTTGCCTAAAACTTTAGAAATTATGCAGTCAATCACCACCTGGAGGGAAGCGGGCTTAGAAACGTATTTTACGATTGATGCCGGCCCTAATATTCATGTTATATGCCGGTCCAAAGATGTCAGAAAAGTAAAAACAAAACTCGAAAAGATTCAGGGTGTCAAAAAAATTATAATTAATAGAGTCTCAAAAGGAGCCCGTATTGTGAAATGAAAAAAAGAGCAAAACCAATTGTCCTAGTCGATGAAAAAGATGCCGTATTAGGGTTTGGTGAGAAATTTTCTACCCACAAAATCCCGGTTCCACTGCATAGGGCAATATCAATAGTAATATTTAATGCCGACAAAATGCTCATTACTAAAAGAGCAGCCACAAAACCAACCTGGGGTGGGGTCTGGAGCAACGCAGTTTGTACACATCCATACCCCGAGGAAAGTTACAAGGAGGCTGCAGAAAGAAGGATCTATGAGGAACTCGGTTTTAAAACCCCACTCAAAGAAGTTTTCATTTTTACCTATCAAGCTGAAATGGATGACAGACAGTGGGGAGAGTGTGAACTTGACCACGTTTTTGTAGGAAATTATGACGGCCAGCTTAGTCCAAACCCTGAGGAAATAGATGATTATAAATGGATTGAGGTTAAGAAGCTTAAAAAAGACTTATTAAAAAGTCCCCGGAAATACACCCCATGGTTCAAATTAATTTTAGAGAAATTTTAATATTCTCTTTCCAATATAAAATTTATGAGTTCTTTTAATTCGGTTCTGGCAGGCTCGTGAGACAGGAAACCCAGTTCTTTATCGAATATATTCCTGGCAAGGTCTTTCATTTTCTTGGCCAGATTTATTGTGTACTTTTTACCTTTGGTATTAGCCAAGGTGATTTTTCCCTCTTTTTTATCCTGTTCAATATCGAGAATGTCGTCGACCAACTGAAAACAGCGTCCCAGGTAAAGCCCGAAATTTGTAATTTTATCAATTTGGGTGGAAGTGGCACCGGCAACTATCGCGCCAAGGCGCATCGGTCCTGCAATTGAATAATAAGCACTTTTACTGTCAGCAATAAACAAATATTTTTTATCAGTAATGTCTTTAATTTTGTTATTGGTCCAGATTTGTTCGACTGCCTGGCCAAGAACGGTGTGCATTAAAATTCTATAAAACTCATCGCTTATTTCTTTTGAAGAAAGATCATTAATTACTTTCCACATAATAGTATTAACTGCGTCGCCGGCGTTTATGGCAAGCTCAGCCCCATGGAGTTTATGAAGGGTTGGTTTTCCGCGTCTCGTTTCAGAATTATCTTCGATATCATCATGAATCAGTATCCATTCTTCCGAAAGCTGCATGGCGGCAGCGGTGCTCAGTGCCTGAGACGCACGAGTTCCCATAGCCCGGGCCGTGAGAAGCACTAAAGTGGGGCGTAAGTATTTACCTTTTCTTTCCGGGTAGTCGCGGTTTATTTTCCAGTATAAATCTACCTCTTTTTTGTAGTCTTTGGGTATTCGGAATTGACTGGGGTAGGTGGGGTCTTCCAAATACTTTCTGATTTCCGGCCAGACCGTTTCTTTGGTTTTTTCAAGCGTATCTTGTACCATGAACAACATATTATACCTCACATCACTCTTTGGTGTGCTATAATTTTGACCATGGCGGGTGAGATTTTACTTCCGGAAGGTACAAATGTTCCCAATCATATTGCTATTATCCTTGACGGTAACAGGCGTTGGGCAAGAGCTCGAGGTTTACATCCTTGGCAAGGGCATAAAGCCGGGTATAAAGCAGTAAAAGAACTGGCTCATGTTTCAAAGCAGTTTGGTATCCACACTTTTACAATTTGGGCTTTTTCTACGGAGAATTGGGACAGACCAAAGGAAGAAATAAACGAACTTTTTAAGCTTCTGAAGAAGGGTTTGAGAGATTTTGAGAAAGAATGTCACAAAAATCGTACGCGCCTTATACATTTAGGTCGTAAAGACAGGTTTCCCAAGGAGTTATCCGACGAAATCGTCAGAGTCGAGAGCGCAACCCGTGAATATGACGAACATATTATAAATTTAGCCTTGGATTACGGTGGAAGGGACGAGATATTAAGAGCCGTAAGAAAAATTGTGGAAGATGGTGTGACTCCCAATAAAATTGATGAAAAGCTCTTTGACGGCTATCTTGATACACATGATCAGCCATATCCATACCCCGATCTTTTTATAAGAACTTCAGGTGAACAGAGGACAAGCGGACTTCTTCCTTGGCAGATGACATATGCGGAATATTTTTTTGCAACTGAACATCTTCCGGATTTTACCCCAGAAAAGCTAAAAGATGCGATTTTGGATTTTAGCCGCAGAAGAAGAAGATTTGGGGGTAATGACACAGTCGAGCACTTTAAATTTGATCCTAAAATTACTGCCAACCTTGAGCTTTCCTGGTGGAGGCTTTCCAAAATCCCTGATGGGGTAAGGTTTAAGGATTATGCAATGAAACATCTCTGTGAGCAATATGGCATTTCCAAGGAGTTGGCAAAAGAGGCCGTTAAATATTTTGTAGAAGCGATTATAGAAGAAAAAGACGATAAGTGGGATTTGGCTAAAGATAAAATGAGAGAATTTTACGGGCTCATCAAAGACGAAATTAAACTCGCATTCGAACCTAAAATAGTTGCTTCAATGGAGGTGGATTTTAATAGGAAAATGAGAAATAAAGATAGTATGGCCATAGCCTCCGATGCAGAGGCTTTGGCGACAGAACATTTGGCGGAGGTTTACAGAATTTCACTTCTTCAAGCGGCCAAAGCTGCACATCTCAGAGTATTGGCCGGTGTGGAAAAGAATTTAGCCCTCGCCGGAATGGGGGAGGAGCATTGGAAAAAAGCAGAAGATTACCTTCATATGTACTATAGCGCCATCAAAGAACGTGTAGCATAAATTCAATTTTGAGTTCGTCACTGTTTATTGAATAAATACCTATCGACACTGTTGCACAAAACTTTGTTGCCTTTTGACAAAAAGGTAAGAAACTCCATATTGACATCATAGATACCTTTTGTTGCCTTTTGACAAAAAGGTAAGAAACTCCATATTGACATCATAGATACCTTTTGTTATCTTCTGACTAGGAAAGATTGATCTCAGGCAGGAAACAATATATAAATGGATCAAAATAACAAAAAGAGACTCAAGTTAGAAGATCTTCCGGATTTATTAACTGTTCGTGAGGTAAGCGAGCTTCTTAGAGTATCTCCTTTGACGATAAAAAGATGGGGTAAAAGAGGTAAGCTTCCGGCTATCCGCATCAACTCCAGGGGTGATAGGCGTTACAAGAAGGAAGCTGTGCTTTGGCTTCTTGGTATGCAAAGCAAAGAAGAATAAGTAGTGTTCTTAATCCAATTTAATTTGTAAGTTCCAAAAATGTGAGTATAAAGAATCTTTTTTGGCTATTAAACTTTCATGCGTTCCCATTTCCTTAATTTTACCCCGTTCCATAACGACAATCTTATCTGCTCTCATAATAGTTGAAAGCCGGTGGGCGATAATAATGGTGGTTTTTCCGGCACGAGCTTTCCAAAATGCGTCCTGAATCAGTTTTTCGGACTCGGAATCCAGTTGGCTTGTAGCCTCGTCAAAAACAACAATATCGGGATTACTTAAAATCATTCGGGCAATTGCCAAACGCTGTTTTTGGCCTCCGGAGAGCTTTACTCCACGCTCTCCAACTTCTGTTTCATACTTTTTTGGAAGACTCTGAATAAAATTGTCAATATTTGCAAGTTTAGCAGCCTCGCGGATTTTTGCTAAAGTTGGATTATTGGCGGCGTAACCAATGTTATATGCAATGGTATTATTAAATAGTATAGGTTCTTGGGGAACAGTTCCGATAAACCCTCTTAAAGTATCTTTAGTAAAATCGTTAATATTTATGCCGTCAATTGTAATGCGACCCGACGATAAATCGAAAAATCTCATCAGAAGTTTAACCAAACTGGTTTTTCCGGAACCGCTTCGTCCAACAAGAGCCACAGATTGACCTTGTTCAATTGTCAGGTTAATTCCATTGATAGCACTTTTGAACCTGTTTTGGTATGCGAATTTAACGTTCTTAAATATGATTTCGCCATAAACATGATCAACTTTTACAGGGTTTTCCGGATCTTTTACGTCAACCTGGTGGTCCAGCAATTCAAAATACTTTTTGATATCAGCCAGGTTTGTTGATATTTCTCTAAGTCCGTAGATTAGATCAAAAAGTTTGGGAAAGAACATGCTTACGTAGCTGATTATTAATACAAAATCTCCAATCCCTATTCCGCCTTCCTTTATTAGATTTAAGGAAAAGGCCAGCACCAGAAAAACGGAAATATTTACAAGGGAACCGATACTCATGTCAATCATTCTATAAGTCCAAAAATGCCTCCAAAGAAACTTTTTCCAAGTTTTGAAGGTGTTTTTAAGACGATTTTGCTCCCATCCCTCCTTGGCAAAGAGCTTAACGGTCTCATAATTTATAAGGTTGTCGGTGATAATTCCCGATATTTGATCTTCCCATTCATTAAATTCGTTACGTGTTTTGATGTTGTAGCCTGCCAAATATTTAGTTGCTACCAGGGTTAGTAGGAAGGAAACCAGGAATATAAGCACAAACCTATAATCGATTTGTATAAAAAAGTAACCCATGACGGCAAATCCAATAACAATTTCCCACATTCTTTGGTTGAGTCGTTCATAAAGACCCCAAAAAGCATTATCTCCACGTTTGAAAGCGCTAATTAGAGCTCCTGTGCTTTTCCCTGAATGGAAGGAAATATCCAGTTCCTGAACATATTTAAATATTGACCTTCTAATATCAATAGACGTGTCGACTGCAACAATATCACCCAATAAGTACTTGAGGTTGCCGAATACAAGACCGGCAAACTGGGTAGCAATATAAATTAATATCAGCTTATAGAGTTGGTCGAAATCACCGGTCTGCAGGGTATTTACAAACAGCTTGAAAAAATAGGGAGTAATAAGCTCAAACACGTAAGCAAAGGTGGTAGCAATCATTGCCAAGATGAACCACCACTTATGTTTCCATATAAACGAATAGAATCTTTTGATAATTTTTAACATTTTTTATAAGACGCCACAAAACCCAGTTTGGCAAGCTTAGAGCTATAGCCTTACGGGGGGATTTGGGTGGCGAAGCTTATTATAAGCTCAATCCAAGTTTGTATTCAAGATGTACCCTCGGATTGGTGTAAGATTTGAACCTGTACGTAGAGATTTTTAAGTCCCTCTATGTTACAATATACGTACTTTCAATAAGATTAATTCCCATGCGAAAAATATTCGGCCTACTCTTTTTTATGGTCATTCTCTTAGCCTCATCAGGCTTTCTGCCTGTTTCGGCAGTAACCCCCAGTCCATCACTCAGTCCAACACCGACGGCAACTTTGGAACCCACCCCGGGTGTGCCTCCGGTTGATATTACGCAAAAAAGTACGGAATCATTGGGCCCCCTGGAGAAGCTTTTGGAGGAACAGAATTTGGATGCAGTTTGGCCGTTTAACCCTGTTAAATATGCAATAAGGGGAGCTGTGGAGGCCGGAGTGCCGGCAAATACATTAGTTCTCCTCCTCCTTTTACCGATAGTCACGTTTGTTGTTGCGTTTTCGCGTAATGTTGTAGGTATCCGCGGATTTGGTATTTTCCTTCCGGCTGCACTATCTGTAGTATTTGTGGCAACAGGGCCGGTCGTGGGAATAGGCCTTTTTTTGGTGATAGTTGCTGTTTCAACCTTGATTCGTATGATACTACGAAAATTAAAAGTAAAATTGCAGTATCTTCCCAGAATGTCATTTATCCTTTGGGCAGTGGTTATTGCCGTTTTGGGGGTTCTCTTTTTGGCGCCGATTTTAAACTTCCCGGCTCTTGCAAATGTTTCAATTTTTGCCGTACTTGTTCTGATCCTTTTGGCGGAGGAGTTTAGCAGAGTCCAACTTGGAAAGAGTGCGAAAACCGCGGTTAATCTGACCTTTGAAACCTTGATCTTATCTTTGATATCCTATTTTTTCCTAACCCTGGAACCGCTGAGGAAGTACGTACTTTTAAAACCTGAGGCTTCACTGACTATGGTTGCAGTAGCCGACCTTATACTCGGAAAATACACTGGCCTTAGGGTTATGGAATTTTACCGTTTCAGAAAACTCATCAAAAGCTAGTAAGAATAAGCCACTATGAAAGTTTCAACCATTCTTGGTCTAAACGCCCGTACTCAACTCTTTGCGTATAAATATAACACTAAGCGTGGTAAAAACATTGCTGACAGTAAAATCCAAACGGCGAGAGTATTAAAAAAAGCGGATGTGCCACACCCCAAAATATATAAGAAGTTTACAGATCCAAGAGACGTGCTTGCATATAATTGGGATTTCCTACCGCCAAAATTTGCTTTGAAACCCAGTCGTGGAATGGGTGGAGAGGGAATTATTGTTGTTAAAAGACGGTTAAAAGACGGCAGGTGGTTGAGTACACAAAAAGAGAGACTTACAATTGACGATTTAAAGCTACACACACTGGATATTCTGGAAGGTGCATATTCAATGGGTAACGTTCCTGATGTTGGCTTTATTCAGGAATACGTAGGAAGGGCAAAAGTTTTTAGGAGATGGGCATATCGCGGCACTCCGGATATTCGCGTAATTGTTTTTAATAAAATTCCCATTATGGCCATGTTAAGACTTCCCACTAAAGAGTCCGGAGGTAGGGCAAACTTACATCAGGGGGCCTTGGGAGTTGGTGTTGATATTGCTACAGGAATTACCACAAAAGCGATCTGGCATGGCGAAGAAATTGTATTCAAACCCGGAACGGAGCTCAAGCTTCGAGGAATTAAAATACCCGGTTGGAGTTCTATTCTTGAGACAGCCGTTAATGCCCAGGACGCCTCTGGATTGGGTTATGCTGGGGTAGACATAGTGGTTCATCCCGACAAAGGGCCAATGGTTCTTGAGCTCAATGCCCAACCGGGTCTTCAGATACAATTGGCCAACATGGAAGGTCTGAAGAAACGACTGGAAAGAGTTGAAGATTTAAATGTAGTTGATAAAGATCATGGAGTTATGATTGCCAAGGCTCTTTTTGCAGGAAGATTTGAGAACAGAAAAGCCTTGGAAGAGGGAATCAAAACAATAAAAAATGACGAAATAATTAAAGTAATACTTCCCAATAGGCGAAAAGTAGAGGTTGTTGCGAAAGTTGACACAGGAGCATGGAGAAGTTCAATCGATAAAACTTTCGCCGAGAAAAACGGGCTTTTGAAAGGCAACAATATTCTATGGACAAAAGTGTTTAAAAGTTCATTAGGATCTGAAGAAAGATCTGTAATCAACCTCAGTTTTTATCTGGCAGGGAGAAGAATAAACACAATAGCTTCGGTTGCAAACAGGAAAGGACTTAAGCGAGTGTGTATAATAGGCAGACGAGATCTTCAAGGATTCTTGGTTAAAGTAGAAGATACCGCTTGATAAATGCAAAAAATATTAATTTTGGTAAATAGGACTTATTCGAACAAAAACAGTTTCTATGATGGACTCAGGAATTTAATGCCTTCAGATGTTACAGTTGATATTGCCCATTTTGAGGACATAACAATAGATATTGATGGTAAAAATACATCAATATCCATTGACGATAAATCGGTACTTGATTATGATTTGGTCTATTTTAGAAGAGCCGGCCGCGAATTTCTGTGGTTGGCTGCAACAATAGCAGTTTTTCTGGAATTCCACGGCAGGAAATATTTTGATTCAACTTATAAAGAGGTTGGGCCCCAGGGTACAAAGTTGACATCACTTTTAAAATTGGCATTGGCTGAGCAGCCCATAATTCCCACATTTTTTTGTTATAAAGGGAATATTTTGAAAAGTGCACCCAAGATAGTAGAAAAGTTCGGTTTACCGCTTGTCGCCAAGGATCTTTATTCACAAAGAGGAATTGGAGTCCATTTGGTAAAGACAATCAAAGATTTTGATGATCTGGTTACCAGATTTCCCAATAATAAATTCTTATTTCAAAAGTTTATAGAAAAGAAGGAGGAATTCAGAGTACTTGTGGTGGGTGATCAGGTGGGTTCTTACGAACGAAAAACATCTATGGATCCCAACGAATTTAGAAATAATGTCTCTTTGGGTGCAAAGGAAGATTTTATAGACATTTGCGAAATTGCCGAGGATGTTAAGGATATCTCGATCAAGTCTTCACGGATACTTAAAATTGAAATTGCGGGTGTAGACGCGGCAGTAGACACAAACGGTAAGGTATGGCTATTGGAAGTAAATAGAGGCCCCGGTTTTACTTATAAAGCGGTTAAATCCCGCGAAGTGGCCAGTGTGGCGGACTTTTTTGTCCGCGAACTGACAAAAAACAAATGAGGAAAAAAGTAGGAATTTGTTTCTCAAAGGAACTTCAGGGAGAAACACCACTTTCTCACATCGTAGGGAAGCTGGACGTCTACATAAGGTTGTTGAAATTAATGGAGGTCGAAGGTTGGGATGTTTATATTCTGACACGTAAAACTTACTCCGGAGATGGCATCTTCGAAGGCGGTTGGTGCTTTGAAGAGGGTGGTTTTAAGTTAGTTAAAGATAAACTTAAAATGGATGTTGTTTACGACAGGACCGGAGGTATCGATTTTCCTATTTCCGGCGACTCTCTTGAGGTGATAAATGAGAGGGAATTTAAAGTCCTCGCGTGGGATAAATGGGCAACTTTTAAAGCAATCGGTAAGTACATGCCACAAACCTTATTGGTTGAAGAAAAAAAAGACTTAGCTAAAGTTCTTCCGGAAATAAAAAGTGACACGGTGGTATTAAAACCGGTTAATGGTCTTAAAGGAATTGGTATATACATAGGTCCGAAAGAAGGGGCAACTGGGTTCGAATTTAGTAAAAAATATCCCCGATATGTTGCACAGGAGTTTATTGACACCGATGACGGCGTACCAGGTGTAACTGACGGTATGCACGACCTCCGGATCGTTATTGTAAACGGAATGCCTGTGTGGTGCCACGTCAGAGTACCCGCAGAAGGAAGTCTTTTGGCAAATGCGGCACAAGGTGGAAATCTTACTGAGGTAGACTACCAAAATGTACCGGACAAAATAAAGAGAATGGTAAGGGCAGTGACGGATATTTTTTCAAGAAAATATAGTAATCCTATATATAGTTTAGATTTTGGGATTGGTAAAAACGGAGAACCGTACATTTTCGAGGTAAACGACCAAATGGGCTTTCCTAAATGGGGGATGAAAAACCGTGACGTTTTCTTGCGGGAAATTATCAAAAACATCAAATACAGGCTTCAATAGTAATATTTCTTACAGAATTAGGTTTCAACTGAGACTAAAATTTGAACAATAATAACATCAGGTGTCCGTAGAGAATTTTAGTAATTGGTCTTTTGTTGGCGTGGGTATAAAGGTCGAATTCCTGGTACTAAGTGTGTCTTCTGTATAACTAATATGTTCTTGAAATTGTCAAATTATGGATTGTTTGTATAACCATACAAAATACGAATGTAGCTTTGTTGTCCCACAAAAAATCCCGCGTTTTAAGCGGGATTATTTGTTGTAGACTCAAGCGTTTTTTCTAAGTTCTACGGCGTTATCGCCGAGAGCGAAAGTTTTACTTGAGCTCTACTTTTGCACCTGCTGCAACAAGTTTATCGGAGGCGCTTTTAGCATCTTCTGCCTTTGCATCCTTCAAAACTTCAGCTGGAACAGTGTCGGTCATTCCTTTAGCATCCATTAAGGTTAAGTTGGGATTTATTTCTCTCAAAGCCTTAATAACTGCAATTTTGTTTGCACCGGAGTCAGTCATGACGACTGTTTTATTAGCACTACCTGCATCTTCTGCTGGGGCTTCACCTGCTGCTGCGGGAGCCGCTGCGGCTACCGGCATGGCGGCCGATACTCCAAGCTTGTCCTGCAAAGCTGTGACTAATTCAGAAAGTTCCAAAACGGAGAGTTTAGAAACTTCCTCAACCATTTTTTCAACCTTTTCTGATACTTTCTTTGTTTCTTCTGCCATTTAATAATTCACCTCCTTTTCCTTATTTTTTAATTACTTAATTTATTTCTGGCTTGATCTAAAATATAAACCAGTTTTTGTAAATTTCCGTTAAGGGTACCAACTAAGCCGTATTCGAGTCCCATTAATGTTCCAAGGACCTGAGAAAGTAGGGCGTCACGTCCAGGAAGATTTGATATTTGAGTAAGGGACTGAGAATTTTGGAAAGATCCTTCAACAACTCCGACTTTGAACTTTGGTACTGATTCCCCAGCTGCGCTGACAAACTCTTTGGCAAATTTACCTAAAACCTGAATAGGTGCAACTGGGTCACCTGTTCCAATGATCAAAGCAGTTTGACCTGTTAGAACGTCACCCTCAAGATCTTTATTATTAAAACCGGCTGACTCGGCGGCACGCAACAGAAGTGTGTTTTTAACAACAACCATCTTTCCTCCAACCTCTGAAAGACGTGATTTTAATTCCTGTTGTGGCTTGACTGCCAAACCGGAATAGTTGACCAAAATAACACTTTTGGCATCCTTTAACTCTGCTTTTAAATTATCTACGAAAAATACTTTTTCTGCTTTTTTCATTTTTTTAATACCGTCCGAGTGATACTACTTGGGGGAAAGAACCGAAGCTTTTTTTCGAGCTTTTCTTCCTCCAGCGCGGCTTACAGTTACTTGTCTCCATGCGCACTTTCTCAGGACAAAGTATTATCTAATTTTTGAGGCCCAAAGTCAACCGGAGTTACTAAGTTGGGACCTTTTCAAAGAGTCTATTCTCCTTTTTGCTTCAATTCTTCTGGCTAGTCTTTGCTGAGCAAATCTGAATTCGTCAATTTCTCTTTGTGTACTTTCAGGGGTTATGATTACTTTAGGAGTATGGGGGGTGTTCCCTTCGGGAATCGGTGCTATTGAAACTCTTGGTCCTTCTGAAGTTTCTGCCATTTGGCTATAGTTTATCAAAAATACTTATCGAGTCAAACGGAAAAAGTTATACTTTTACCTTAACTGAAGGTCCCATTGTGGCTTTTATATATGCTTTTTCAATTTGTTTTACACCTCCGAAGGCTTTAAAAATTGCTTCAAGGTTTTCTACCAACTCCGAATCAACTTGTCCGGTTTTACCTATAACAGTATGTACGAGGGGGGCTTCTCTTTCTGTTTTTAGAGTGACGGTTGCGGCTGAAAACGATTTAACCTTTTTAGGGTCGTTTATCAATGTGCCGTTTTTAGGATTTGGCATGAGTCCTTTAGGACCAAGAAGTCTTGCAAAAGGAACAAGTTTAGGCATCATGTCGGGGGTTGCTACCAGAATATCAAAATCAATTTTTCCGTCTTTCAATTTTGCGACGGTTTCATCGTTTGCTATCTCAACCTTTTTCTCTTTTCCGGCTTGGTGGGGAAGTGTAATCGAGACCGATGTTCCTACTTTTTTGACGATCAAGTGAAGCTCCAGTGTCCCTTCAAATTTTGAATAGGAAGTTTTTTTAGCTATAGCAACGGCATCGGAAGATTTGTAGAATTTTTCATGATCAATCTTCCCCTTAACTTCAATGTATTTTTTACCCCTAACTCTTTCAACCCGTTTTGATCGTTCAGAAATTTTGGTTCCCTGAGCACCATCTTTTCCTTCTTCAAAAATCGGGGCCTCCTCTGTTGGGGAAGCTTCAACAACTTTGACTCTTTCGCCACCCTTAAGACCGGCAATATGCATCTTTTCCTGTTTCTTTTCGTTCTTGTTTTCGTCTTCACCGACGAATTTTGTTTTCATTTTTCCCATAATTTATATCTTATTCAACTTTGACTCCCATGCTTCTGGCGGTTCCTTCGACAATTTTCATTGCAGCCTCGACATCCTTGGTGTTAAGGTCGATGATCTTATCTTCTGCGATTTTTCTTACTTGGTCTTTGGAAAGTGTCCCGGCCATTTCTCTGGGAGTCTTGCCGCTTCCTTTTTCAATCCCCAGGGCTTTCTTGATCATATCGGAGACCGGTGCTTTTTTAATGACAAAATCAAAGGATCTGTCTTCGTAAATAGTAATTACAGCCGGAACAACTTGGCCTTTCATGTCTTTTGTCCTGTCGTTGTAGGCTTTGACAAAATCCATTAACGCAATACCGTGCTGTCCCAAAGCAGTTCCTACAGGAGGAGCGGGGGTAGCCTCGGCTGCCTTAAGGTTAATTTTGACTACTGTTTTGATCTTTTTTGCCATAATATTTCTTTACGATTGCACAAGTAGAAAATTCTAATGAAGTTTCGACCTCATGTCTCCCTCAAATTTATGAGGTAAGGCTATTATACAGTCTAATTATTCTTGAGTAAAGCGATAACTATGTGTAGAATGATTTTATGTCTGAAGGAACGGATTTGGATAAAAAAATCAGTAGAAGGGACTTTCTAAAGATGTTGGGAATGAGCGTATCTGCGGTTGCCGTTTCCCAGGTGTTATCTGCCTGTGAACGCTTCACACCCGAAGAAATGAAGATTACCTATAAAGAAATTAAAAACGGTGATTCTCTGCCTTTATATATTAGAGGTCAGGAAAAACCGGCTAATATAAACATTCAATATGCATTCCCGGATGTTGATCCGCTCCAGATTCGACAGAAAGACGGAAAGGGTGTTGCGCTTCCGTTTAAGAACGGGGAAGAGAGAGTAAGGTTTCTGGGAGAAATTGGCGACCCCACCCTTTATAAAGTGACCGGTAAAAATCCGGAATTGAGCGACGAAATAACAGTTGGTGTATATCCTAAGGTTACAGGGAATCTTATCTCACTCGATGGGAGGCACAATCTTGAATTCCACGACAATCTGTATGCTATGCCGGTAATAGTTGCTAACCAAAGCTATTTTGAGGATCAAGCTCCGTCTGAGATAAATAAAGGTGAAGGCTACAAACGTAGTGATTGGAAAGACGTCGGCCATTTTGGCAATGGATTAATAGTTGGGACGTTGGGTGAAGACGATCGTTTTAGAATCTCGGGGTATGTATGTGATGCCAGGGCTTTGGTGTTGAAATAATTATTTCTCTTTGGGGGGGTTAAGTGATTCCTGAAGTCCAAGGAAAAAAGCAGCTTCATCTGTATTGTCTATTGTTAGCTCTTTGGTTTCTTTTTCACCCGCCGAAACAGTGTCAATAAAAAGGGTGCCTGTTCCGTCTTTTTTGGGCTCGAATCTTACAGATCCTTCTTTAATGCCTTCGCTGAAGATGTCGGAATATTGGTTCAGTTGGACAAGGTCAATACCCCTGTCCCTATAATTTTGATAGAACTGATCCCGCATTTCTTGGAAGTTAGCCCTATCCTTGTCGCTTTTGTTTAGAAGATCAGAATTACTTTCGCTCATTTTAAACTTTTTGTCACCCGTTAGATCTAGACTTTTTGTCACCCGTTAGGGTCAAAAAGTCGTTAGACTTTTTGTATTTGCAGAAAATCCAACTCCACCGGTGTTTCACGGCCAAAAATAGATACCAGAACCTTAACTTTACCTTTTTCTTCGTCGAGTTCATGGATTGTTCCCAAAAAGTCCGAGAAAGGACCATCAATAATCTTGACGGCTTCGCCGACTGAGAACTTTGTTTTGAATCTGGGGGCGGGGGAGCTTATGAACTTTTGAATATTGGTAACTTCAGCTTCGGAAAGAGGTGTCGGTTTGTTTCCGGCTCCAACGAATCCCGTAATACCCGCTGTGGTTCTTACAGCAAGCCAGGTCGGATCATCCAAGATCATTTTTACCAGTAAGTATCCGGGGAAAATCTTTTCCTTAATTGTAGCTTTCTTACCGTTTCTTATAATAACTCTGTCCTGTGTCGGAACAAGCATCTCGAAGACTCTTCCACCCAAGTTCATGGTCTCAACTCTTTGGCGAAGAGTATCCATAACACGTACTTCGTGGCCGGATGATGTGTGGACCACATACCACTTTGCTTTGGGGTCAGTGGTTTGGGAAATGACAATGTGACCTTGGATCTTTTTACCTCCAATGCCTCTTTCTGCTACTCCTATTGCGTTTTCGGACTGATTTTTATCCTCGTTCATGCTATTTAATTAATATTTTTGTTAAAACAGTTGTAAACAAATAGTCAAACCCTCCAACATAAAGCCCGACCACCACCGAGACCAGGAAAACTACGCTAGTGAGTCTTATGACCTCATTTCTCTTTGGCCAGGTAACTTTGGAAAGTTCACTCCTTACTTCTGAAAAGAAAGTAACAACTGATTTCATCTAGATGTGAATTGTATCAAATTATTCTGAAGCACACAAGACAGATTGCCCCCTGGTGTATAATTGGCCATGGGCACAGAAGGTGAGAAAAGACCTATCCGATTTGAGCACGAAAAGAAGCCTAACTTCAAAGTTGCCGAAGGTTCGTGGGAGTCTGTTTTGGTTGGATTAAAGGGTGAATACCCGGAAAGTGTTTTTGGTGTTGCAGATACGGATTACTGGGAGGAGATTGAAGAGAAGGCGACGATGGGTTTGAAAAAAGCCTGTTTTCAATACTTCTTGGCCGGGGTAGGGCATGTAACATTGGCCGGAAGGGTAGTAAACAGCAATCCGGCAATAAGGGTGAAAATCAGTCTTGGTGAAATGTCTACAGGAGAACGGAATGAATTAGTAGATAGATTTGCTACCTTTTTGTACGACAGATACCCCAGAAAGTATAGGGAACGGATCAAAAAATGACTCTTCCGGATTTTTCCTTCGAAAAAAGTATTTCAAAAAAGGGTTATGGAATTGTTGCCGGCGTGGATGAAGTGGGAAGAGGATCTTTTGCGGGGCCGGTAGTAGCCGGATGTGTAGCATTCCGGCAAAATCCAAATTCCGACAACCAACCTCCAAACAACATTAGAATAAACGATAGTAAAAAGTTAAATTCCAAACAAAGGGAGCTGGCTTCCTTTTGGATAAAAAGAAATGCGTTTTGTTATGGAATCGGGTGGGCGAGCGTTACCCAAATTAACAAACTAGGTATTAAAAAAGCCAGTGAGATAGCTTTTCGGCGTGCCATTAAAAACTGCAACAGAAGAATTGATTACTTATTAATAGATGCCTTTTACATTCCTTATATAAAAGGTTTAAGGCGCAAAAACCAAAAGCCAATTATTAAGGGGGACACTAAGTCAGTTTCGATAGCCGCAGCATCTATTGTAGCCAAAGTTTACAGGGATAAATTGATGGACAATTTATCTAACCGACCCAAATATAAAAAATATGCTTGGGATAAAAACAAAGGCTACGGTACATTAAGCCACAGAAAAGCCATTATAAAATACGGAACCACGAGTCTGCACAGAAAAAAGTTTGTGGAAACTTTTCTTTCGGGGTTAGCCTTAGATTAATAACTCCTCTTTTTCTCGAGTTCAATAGAGTGGGCGATGCGGTACTTAGCTTCTTTTCTTCTTTCGGCCGGTTTTTTATAGTGCTCACGGTCACGATATTCTTGCATAACACCCTCAACTATGGTCTTTTTACGAAAGCGGGCAATAAGCTTGTCATCGCTTTCTCCTTTTTTCTTTTTAATTACAAACATGAATAATTAGTCGCCTCCTTTCTTCTCTACTAGCTTGTAATTTTAACATATGTTATTATTTGTTGAAATGTCTAAAAAGACGGCACTTATTACCGGAGTTACGGGACAGGACGGGTCGTATTTGGCCGAGTTTCTTTTGAAGAAAGATTACACTGTTGCAGGTATAGTCAGAAAGACTAGCAACATGGCGTATGCCAATATTTCACACATCCAGGAAGAACTTCAACTAGTTCAGGCTGATTTACTGGATCCCATTTCCATCCGCGAGGCTTTGCAGAAGGTAAAACCTGATGAGGTTTATAATTTAGCATCTCAAAGCCACCCCGCAGAAAGTTTCAGACAACCGATTCATACTGCTGAGATTACGGCAATCGGTGCACACAGGGTTCTTGATGCAACACTCGACGTTGTTCCTAAATCCAAGTTTTATCAGGCCAGCTCTTCTGAGATGTTTGGTTGGGTGAGGGAAATTCCTCAAAATGAGGAAACTCCTTTTAATCCTGCAAACCCTTACGCAGCTTCAAAACTTTATGCTCATGCGATGACCAAGATTTACAGGGAAAGTTACAACATGTTTGCTGCGAACGGAATTCTTTTTAATCATGAATCACCGCGAAGGCATCTTGGTTTTGTAACCCAAAAAGTTACCTATGCCGCAGCTTGTGCAAAATTGGGTATTAAAAGTTCGGAACACCTTAATGAAGAGGGTGAGCCGATTGTTAAAAACGGAAAAGTAGCTTTGGGAAACCTTCAGGCTAAACGTGATTGGGGATTTGCCGGAGATTATGTTGAGGCTATGTGGCTTATGCTGCAACAGGACAAACCGGACGATTTTGTAATTGGAACAGGGGAGACACATACTATTCAAGAACTTTGTGAGGAGGCTTATGGATATGTTGGTTTAAATTGGAAAGATTATGTGGTAGTTGATGAGAGGTTTGTCCGACCAACGGAAACAGGACCTTTGGTGGCAAATCCTGAAAAAGCCAAAAAGATTTTGGGTTGGACTCCAAAAACTTCATTTGAAGAGTTGGTCCGTCTCATGGTTAACGCTCAAATCGCCAGGTTGAAATAACTTTGTGATTGCTTCATGATTAGATTGTGAAAAAGTATCTTTTGATGTTTAAGACAGATCCTGTTTGGACTAAGCTTCTTACTTTTTCGCTGATACTTTTCTTTATAAGATTATCCGATTCTATTATTGCTTTCTGGGCACCGAACCAAATTCAAAATTCACTTAATAACCCAATAATCATGGGCGCAATTATTAGCTTTCAATCGCTTGTCGGATTTGCATCGGATCTGGTCTTTCCTAAGATATTTAAAACTGTCCACACGAGACGACTATTTTTTTGGGCAATACTTTTATCCGCCTTAACATCGGTCGCTTTGGCATCTTCTACACTAAAGCCCATTATTGCCATTTTCATAGTTACAATGACTCTTTGGGGGATTTACTATGAACTTGTAAACTTTGCCAACTTTCAGTTCATGAGCACTTCCATCCCCGGAAACATGAGAGCTGCTGCATGGGGCTTTACCGGGATCTTTGTAAATTTGGCTTATTTTCTGGGACCCTTTATTGCTACCAAACTTCTTTCGAGTGGAATTCTCATTACCCAGGGAACAATTATTATTTTTCTTGTTGCCGCATTAATAATTCTATCCGTTGGTAAAAAGAAAAACGAAACTTCGGAAACAGTTGATTTTGGAAGCGCCAACCCTCTTTTAGAACTTAAACATTGGGCGACACTTTCTAAAGCAGTTTGGCCGGCACTGACAATCGGCCTTCTTTTGGGATTCATCGACGCTACTTTTTACACAGTGGGCGCTGTTTGGACGGAAAAACTGTCATTGGTTAATCCTTGGGGTGTTTGGTTTTTACCTCTTTATCTTTTGCCATCAATTTGTTTGGGAATACCTCTTTCGAATTGGAGGATTGAAAACGGTAAGAAAAAACTGGCAGAGAAGTTTTTAGGTGTTGCCGGAGTGTTTTTTATACTTATCGGAATAAACTCAAGCATTCAGTGGCAACTAGCCATGGTTGCTCTGGCAGCGAGTGCCGTGGCAGTATGTTATCCGCTCCTGGAAGGAGTTTATACGGACATACTAACCAGAATGGGGAGTGAGAAAAAAGACATGATTGGTTTAACCGGGTCTGCTCTAAATATTTCCTACATCATATGGCCGGTTTTTGCAGGGCTCATTTCTGCAAGAGTGGGTGAGAGAATGACTTTTAGCTGGCTTGGAGTTATTATCTTAGTCTCGTCTTTAATACTTCTTCTTGTCACGCCAAGAAAAATTAAGTTGCCCCAAACAGAAATTAAAACATGGGAATAAACCTAATCAAGCTGAAGAAGTTTGGATATTTGGGAAGTTGAAAGCGCTTTCATTTTAGGAATTTTGACAATGCTTGCTCCGACAATCTTTGCCTGCCTCTCCTTTTTTTTGAGTATTACGTCACCTTCAGTCACTGCGATTACTGATGGACGGATTTTGACAACAAAATCCAAATAATCCTTGTCGGTCATTTTATCTTTCAAAACGATCACCTTATCAATGAAGTTCAGTGACTCAAGTATTTCCTTTCTTTGTTCCTCTGTGTGAATCGGACGCCCAGGGCCTTTTAATTCCCTTATCCTTCTATCCGATTCAATAGCAACA
>Ga0156740_137_pt1 | contig 36870 bp, 33 predicted proteins | sample RifOxyD1_FD_112069 | JGI IMG/M metagenome (GOLD analysis project Ga0156740, IMG submission 112069) | Candidatus Woesebacteria bacterium RIFOXYD1_FULL_41_28 | reverse complement strand
TCCAAGTTTGTTGAAGATATATATATTTTGCTTTTTTTGGTTGAAAGAAGAATGTTACCCAAAATAGGAAGCTGTGCTTTCGTGCTGGCAAACCTTGTTGTTATACCAATAGCTCTTTCCAAATTTTCTTGAAGTATTTGTAATTTCATAATGTTTTTTAAGGTTAAATGGTTAAAGATAAAAAGACAATAATTTGCTTTATCGTTGTTTCTCTTTTATGTGTATTTATCATATATACAATAGTAGTTCTAGTAGTAGAAAGGGTGGATAAGTTGAAAAGTAATCGGTTTTAACTTTATCTTTCGGGATGTTTTTGTGTTGATAATAGGCATAGGTTTTTGTGAATGGTTTTGTGGATAAAATTAATATTAATGTTGATAAGTAGATAAACTCTTAAAAATATCCTCAAACCATTCTTTTTATCTTCAATATATCCTCACGGATTTGCACATCCGCTGTGGCCAATTCTGATATTTTCTCCACAGCGTGCATTACGGTAGTATGATCCCTCCCTCCGACAACTCTTCCGATCTCCTCTAAAGGAATTCCCAGGTGGGTTCTTAGTAGATACATTAAAATTTGTCTTGGTCTGGCAATAGGCCTCGCCCGACTTTCTCCCAAAAGAATCCTTTTGCCTACCTGGAAATATTTTGACACGACATCCACAACCTCGTCAGGTGTGCTTCTCATAACTTTTCCGGAGGTTTCCAGGCTTTTGGAAAACATTGACCCTATTAGTTCATTTGTAACAACAACGTTTTTAATATGGATCTCTGTTAGTATTCTGGTCAGAATTCCCTCAATTTTCCGAGCGGATTCGGAGTTGGCAGCTATCATTTGTACTTGCTCCGAATTTATGTCAACACCTTTCTCTCTGGCTTTAATTTGTGTAATGGCACATCTGAGTTCAAAATCCGGTTGCGCAATATCGACGATCAACCCTGCTTCAAAACGACTTCTGAGTCTTTCTTCAAGTTTAGAGATTTCCGAGGGCGGACGATCGGAGGTTAATATTATCTGGCCACCCACAGAGGTAACCGCATTAAAGGTATGGAAAAACTCTTCCTGAATAGTATCTTTACCGGCTATGAACTGAATGTCGTCAATTAGAAGTAAATCAAGCTTTCTATATTTATTTCTAAAGGCTTGGGTGGTTTTGTTTCTGATTCCCTCTACAATGTCGTTTGTAAAATCCTCTCCCGTGCAGAAGAGAACTTTCTTATTGGAATTTTTTCTTAAAACATAATTTCCGACAGAAACCATCAGATGTGTTTTTCCTACCCCTACCCCACCCCAGATAAAGAGAGGGTTATATGCAGACCCTAAATCTCGGGAAACTGCTTCGGCTGCTGCGTGAGCCATTTGATTGGAAGAAGATACCGCAAAATTTTCAAAAGTAAAACTAGGCCTTATTCTTGCCTTCTGTAAAGTCTCAAGAGTGTTGTTTTCGTCTTTTTCTACAGAAAAAAGCGGAGAGTTTTGTTCTTCAACAGTGTTTACACTTTTTGGATTCGATTTAACAATAAAGGATAAGTCGCATTTTTTCCCCATTACTTTAGAAAGTGAGTCTTGGATCAATCCAAAATATCTTGACTCGATTGTATTTTTTGCAAAAGAAGTTGGACAACCGACTTCCACTATTGCCTTTTCACTTAAATCTTCCATAGAAACCAGGTGTGTTTGCGAAAACCAAGTAGAAAATATTGCAGGAGAAACAGTCACCTTTATTATTTCGAGAGAGTCTTTCCAAACTTGTTCGTTGTTCATGATAATTCATTACGCGGCACCTTGTTTAGGTACAAAGGGGCAGTAAAATTAAGGAGACTTCTTAAATACCCAATGCACACGTGTATAGTACTATTTACAAAGTTATCCACAATCCGTCAAGCCCCAATTGCCAAAATTTGATAGTTAAACTATAATAATCATCATGGCGACCAAGAGAACATACCAACCAAGCAAAATTAAAAGAGTGAGAACCCACGGTTTTAGGTCGAGGATGAGTACCAAGTCAGGGAGGAACGTACTAAAAAGAAGAAGAACAAAAGGGAGAAAACACCTTTCAGTCTAAGCTTCAATTATGCTTGCAAAAAAATCTAAACTTACTGGAGCAAAGGACTATGCCAAAGTACAAAACGATGGTAAAGTATTCCAGTCTGACAATTTTGGTATTGCATACCTTGATAGAAATGACAAAAATCCGAGTAGGTTTGGTTTTATAATTTCTACGAAGATTGCAAAAGACGCAGTAGACAGGAACAGGTGTAAAAGAGCTATGAGCGAGGCAGTGAGAATCGACAGCGTCAATCTACTTGAAGGCTATGATGTTGTTTTTCTGGCTAAAACAAGTATATCTAACCTGTCTACAACAGACATAATGAGGGAGGTTAGTTTATCACTTAGGAAAGCGGGTTTAATGAAATGAAAGAAATCTCAGTTTTGATATTAAAATTTTATAAAAAGAACATCTCACCAATCCTAAACAGGATTTTTGGTGACGCTTGCCGTTACACACCAACTTGTTCGGAATATACGGTTGAGGCAATAGAGAAGTATGGTTTTATAAAAGGTTCCCTAAAAGGCATTATGAGGTTTTTTAGGTGTAACCCATGGGGTGGTCACGGATTTGACCCTGTAGGCTAAATAAATTATGGGAAATATTTTTACAACAATATTGGTTCAGCCATTAACAAACGGCTTGATTCTTTTTTATAAGTATTTAGGTCAAAACTTGGGCGTGGCTATTATTCTCTTCAGTATTTTCTTAATCTTTGTCTTAAGACCCCTGACAAAGCCATATTTAGAATCCATGAAGAAGATCAAAGATATTGGCCCACAAGTAGAGAAACTTAAAAAGAAATTTGGCAGTGACAAATTGAAATTCTCTCAGGCGCAAGCAGAGCTTTATAAGCAAAACAAAATTAACCCCACCGCTGGGTGCTTGCCATATATATTGCAATTTTTGGTATTAATTGCGCTATTTCAAGTTTTTACTGTTGCTCTCTCGGAACAGGAAATTACTTCAGGAAAACTCAATCAGCTTCTATATGCTCCGCTTAAGTTTTCTGATGGCCAAGCACTCAATACGAAGTTTATATATATGAACATAAGCAAGCCGGATACTTTCAATATTCCCGGTATAAGCTTTGGTTTTCCGGGATTATTCTTAATTCTTGCAACTTTTGCGCAGTTTTTATCCGTGAAAATAACCACACCTTATATTAAGGCAGAAGAAAAGATTGCCAAAAAAACCAAAGGCAATCTCGATGATACTCAAGTGATGATGCAAAAGTCGATGACTTACATGATGCCATTAATGACCTTAATTTTTGGTTTAAAGTTACCTTCCGGCCTTGCCCTTTATTGGCTGGTTTATTCGTTAGTAAATGTTTGGCAGCAGGTTTCCATGTCCGGTTGGGGAAGTTTGACGCCGCTGGTAAATCTGGTAAAATCTAAAGTCACAAAAAATAATGGATAAAAAAGTTAAAATCTTAAAAGAAGTTGCAGAGGAATTGTTCTCCTTGATGTCAGCAAATGTCAAAGTGGCTGTTCAGTATAACGAAACGGACGCGGTTTTTGTTGTAGACATAGAAGCAGGCGACACAACAGGTCTACTAATTGGTAAAAGAGGAGAAACACTTCTAAGTATCCAAAATGTTTTAGCACTCCTTTTTAAACAGAAAACAGGGGAGTGGGAGAAGATTGTTGTTAACGTAGGGGATTATAGACAGAAGGAAGAAGAGTATCTTAAAAATCTGGCAACAAGCGCAGCACAAAGAGCAATTGAAACTGAATCTCCTCAAAATTTATACAACCTTAAAGCTTGGCAAAGAAGGGTTATACATTTATTCCTTGCCGACAACAATGAAGTTGAAACCACCTCCGAAGGTGAGGGTGAGGAGAGATACCTAATTATCAGTCCTAAAAAGTGATTCCAATCCTAAGACTTCTTGAAAAATACTTAAACCTCTTTCTAGTATTTTTATTTCCTACACAGTTGGCACTACACTTTTGGCCGGATTTTGCTTTCGTTTTTGGAATCCGTGTTGATTACTTATCACCCGCAATATATTTAACTGACCTTTTGTTTGTAATTTTGTTGGTGCCTTGGCTTGTCAAAGAAAGGCATAACTTTTTGAGAGATTTGGGAAACTCCAAGAAACTCCTGCTACTGTTTTTGCTAATTTTATTAGCCAACTTATTAATTACATCAGCGTTTTGGATATCACTAATAAAATGGACAAAAATAATAGAAATGATACTTGTTGCTTATTATGTCAATAAAAGAAAAGACATTTTTACTGTTAGTAAGGTAAGTACAATACTCTTTTGTTCACTGCTGTTTTTTTCGATTATTGGTATTCTGCAATTTTTTCTTGGACGAACATTGGGTGGAATTTTTTATTGGCTAGGGGAAAGAACTTTTTCAATTTTTACCCCGGGAATTGCAAGTGTAAATTTATTCGGCAAAAATTTTCTGAGGATCTATTCCACTTTTCCGCACCCCAATGCTTTGGCGGGATTTATAGGACTTACTGCAATCTTTCTTATTTTTAACCGCTTTATCAGCAATAAAGTATTGATGACTTTTGGTTATCTGTTGATTTCTGTAGTTTTTATTTTGGCTTTTTCAATGTCCGCTTATATAGCCTTTTTTATTTGTATAATTTTGTACTTCGTATTTAAGCTTAAAATATTTAATCAAAAAGCATTAACCTTATTCATTGTTTTAATGTCTTTACTAAGTTTTTATTTGACTATTTTTTCAAAACCTTTGCTTCAGTCTGGTATAAACTTTTCAAAAAGTTTTAGAGAAAGATTGGTATTGGCAAACATTTCCGGGGAGATGATATCTGAAAACTGGGTCGTGGGGGCGGGCTTAAACACCTTTATAATTAAAGAAACTGTTTACGGAAATTTAGAAAATAGTGTTTGGTTGTTGCAACCGGTGCATAATATTTATCTCTTGGTATTGACAGAGGTGGGACTATCGGGAATTATTCTATTGTCGTTAGTGCTTTATCGATTCTTAAAAAATTGTATAAAGTCAAAAAATATTTGGGGAGTATTGTCAATCATCTTCATATTAACAACAGGGCTTTTTGATCACTACTGGTTTACTATTCAGCAAAATATGCTTCTGATCTCTCTTCTTTTAGGACTTTCCTTAAGAGAAAAATAGTAATTTTTCTGTTAAACTTATTCCATGCAAAACGGAGTGTTAATAATTCATACGGATGGGGGATCTAGAGGTAACCCCGGTCCGGCGGCTTGTGCTTTTGTTGCGGAGTTGGACGGAAAAGTATTGGCAGAGAAGTCAAAGTATTTAGACATTACAACGAATAACATTGCGGAGTACCAAGGTGTTCTTCTGGCACTCGATTGGTTGTTGGAAAACAGTAAGAGTTTTAAAATAACTGAAGTTATATTTTTTCTGGACTCCGAGTTGGTCGTTAAACAACTGACGGGTTTTTACAGAGTTAAAAAACCGGAACTACAAACATTAAATTTAATAATTAAAAAGAAGATAGAAGAGATTTCCATCAAAGTGAATTTCCAAAACATTCCGCGCGAACAAAACAAAGAAGCGGACCGCCTGGTAAACGAAGAGTTGGACCTTCAATAAAATTCGGGATATATTCTGTGAAAATTTCACGTTACCAATTAGCTTTATTTTCCTAATATTATTAACTGCCACCTGAAAGCGGTTTTAATCGCAAGAAATCGTATCAAATAAAATTTTCTCAATTGCGGTAAAATATTAAGTAACATGAACCCCGTAGAAAAGTTCCTAGTTTGCCTTTACTCAGAGCCAAATTATCTCGCAGTTAATATTTTAGAAAATCTTTTGGCAAATAATTGTTTTGTAAACATTGTAACTGAGGATGTTGGCGGATGGATTGAAAAGACTTCCTATATTGCTGCAAAAAACAGATTTAGTGTCGGGAATAGTAAATCGTTTTCTGAAAACATTTATTATAGTTACATACTTTTCTGTTCGGGCTTTTTGGATAAGAAAAATCTGGGACAGGATGTTAATAAGTTTTTAAAAACAGTTGATTATCAAAATAAGAAAACCTTTTTTATATTACCCGGAGAGGTTTATGGAGAAATAAAGATCGGTTTACAGGGGGACACTACCAATGCGGGAATAATATATTTGGGAGACGTGTTGGGTCCAAGAATTGATTTACAAAGCAACTTAAAAATACCCAACTATCTAAATGAAATCATAAACAGCAGAAGCCTTACAATGCCGGTGGGAGAGATTCTATACCCAATTTTTGTAAGTGACGCGGCCAAACAACTGGTCAAATGGCTATTTGCTTTTGGGCCTTTCGGCAAAGAAATTTTCCTAATAGGACAAGACACCTCCTCGAGTACTTTTTGGCAAGTTAACACAAAACTTATTGGCGAAATAAAATTAAACACCGTGACAGATTCTGCCTCAGGAAAGTTGCCTAAAGGTGTAGAAATTTTCCGTATAAATAAGGATTTAACATTTACATTAACAGAAACATACAAATGGATTAGTTTAAAGCCTGTAAAACAAACAAGAAAACCGACAAAGAAACACAGTTTCAAAAAAGCAAAAATTTTAATTTTGACTCTACTTTTAATATTTTTATTACCAATTTTAACCTTGCTTATCAATGGAGGATTGTCATACTTTTCTTATCGTCAGTTCCTGTCGGGCAACAGTCAGGTTTCCCAAAATCTGCTTTATGTAAATAAATTTGTTTCTAATATTGGTTATTTTGAGAGCAGAGTATTGAAACACATACCCCTTATCGGACACTTTTATAAAGAATCTGAGTACATGTCTTACGTTATAACGAACGCTTCAAAAATGGGGATTGAAGGAATCCCTGTGGTAAGGACGGGCGGCGAGCTGATTAGTAATATTCTGGGAGATTCGTCATATTCTACCTTAACTTTGTTGAGTGGAATGGACGGAAAGCTACAACACATTTACGAAACACTTTCAAACATAGAGGAGGTGACAGTTAGAACGAATAATAGCAACTCTTTTACAGCACGCTATGTTCTTTCAAAGATAAATTTTGAAACTTACAAGGAATTAATTTCACAGACAATTATAATTGTCGACAAATTACCTAATGTTTTAGGAAGAGAGGACAGTAAAACCTATTTTGTTTTGTTTGAAAACAATATGGAACTTCGCCCGACTGGTGGTTTTATTGGCTCGTATGGTCTCCTGACATTTGATAAAGGCCGACTCTCAGACTTTGCAATAAGTGATGTTTATTCGGCGGATGGCCAACTGAATGGACACGTCGAGCCGCCACTTCCCATAAAGCAATATTTAGGCGAGGCAAACTGGTGGCTTAGGGATTCTAATTGGGACCCCGACTTTCCAACGTCAGCAAAACGGGCAGAGTGGTTTTTGGATAAAGAAATGGACAAGCAGGTGGATGGGGTTATTTCTGTAGATTTAACTCCCATAAAAAGTTTTTTAAAGATAAGCGGACCAATATTTCTATCCGACTATAATATGAGTATTAATGCAGATAATTTGTATGAGAAAGTGCAATCGGAAGTGCAGGACGACTTCTTTGCCGGTACACATAAAAAGGCAAGTTTCTTAACGGCACTGTCCAGAAGTATTCTTGATAAAACAGGAGGTCTTTCGTCTACGCAAAAAACATCGGTTTTGAAACTTGTGTACGACAATCTGGACCAAAGACATATACAGGTTTTTCTCCACGACTCAGAATTCCAAAACACAATGGAAGTCCTCGGGTGGGACGGGTCGGTATTTACACCAGCTTGCAGCGGCAACTGCTACTCTGATTTGGTTGGAATAGTCGAAGCGAACGTTGGAGTTAATAAATCTAATTATTTTGTAACAAGAGAAGCCAATTTGGATATAGAAATTGATGAGGCACGAATCGATAAAACTATGACACTGACTTTAAAAAACTCTGCGAGCGCTAACCTTGGTTTGTCTGGGAGATATAAATCGTATGTTAGGCTATTAATCCCGGAAAATTCCATTGCCATTAGAGCGGAAAGTAGTATTGGCCAAAATACAGTTGTTCTAAATCCGGAAATTACAAACTCTAAGGGGCGCAAAGAAGTGGGGACAATTGTGGAAGTATTAGCTGGCGAAACTAAACAGCTGGTATTTTATTGGAGTGCGGAATTGAGTAAACAGGTAGACCAATATGATGTATATATTAGAAAACAAGCGGGTGTCGATGGATATCCGGTAAATGTTTCGGTGAGTTCTCCGATTAGGCTTTTGGGGAGCAGTCCTACATTTACCTTGACCAACAAAAATAGAAAAGCCTATGACAAGCCTTCGGACTTGACTTACCAGTGTTCAAACCCTCCCTGTGATGCACCGTTGCCAGAGGGATATGAATACTGGTATAATACAACCTTGGTGAGAGATTTGTTTGCCAGATTTTCATACTAATGTCTAAAACAGTACTTAAAGCAGAGAAAAGATCAGTTGAGGGAAGAAAGGTAAAAGTCCTTAGAAATAAAGGAATTTTACCAGGAAATGTTTTTGGGAAAAAAGTTAAATCCCTCGCAGTACAGGTAGACTTAAAAGATTTTCAAAAAACCTACAAAGAAGTAGGTGAAACGGGGCTATTGACTCTTAGTATAGGAACTGACGAAAGACCCGTTCTTATTCACAACCTCCAGCTTCATCCAATAAGCGACGAGCCGGTTCATATAGACTTTTTACAAGTTGACCTTAAGGTAAAGGTCGAGGCCGATATTCCAGTTGAACTTTCGGGCGAGTCTCCTGCTGAAAAACAAGGAGTTGGAACTGTGGTTCAATATGTAAATGAAGTTAAAGTCGAAGCATTACCGGCTGACTTACCGGAAAAATTCGAGGTAGACACAAGCGTGCTGGCAGAGGTTGATCAAGCAATAATGGTTAAAGATCTTTCTTATGACAAAGCAAAAGTAGAGGTTAAAACCAGTCCCGATGAGATAGTTGCAAAAGTAGAGCCTCCGCAAAAAGAAGAGGTTGTAGAAGCCCCAGTTGCCCCCACAGAGGGAGAAGTACCTGCAGAGGGAGCAGTAGAGGCAGGAACCGGTGAGCAACCTGTTGCTGGAGCAGCTGAACCCAAAGAGGAACCCCAAGGCTAACACTTCCTTGCCACGGAGCGGGAAATACTAATTATTGAAAGACGTTTGAAAGTTTGGATTTATGGCAGTGGCTTTATCAAGTCTACCGATTTCAACCCACCCTGGAACATAGTCGGGGTTTTTGCTCAAAAAATCATTCCAAAATTTATCACTAGCATTCTCAACTGTTTCGATCCCCAACACTTTATTTAGAGCAGAGTAGTTATTAATGTTTAAAACACTCAGAGTTAGAAGGATAAAAATACTAACGACAATAAGTAAAAATTTTGTATTGTTGTTGACCTCAAAGTCCAGCATGTGTTAGTCTAAAGTATGGACCCAAATACGCCCGTCCCACAAGTGGGGAATATGCCGACACAGGTAGATCCCCAATTACCTGTTTCCCCGCCAATTACGCCAGCTGCTGTACCACCACAGCCCGTTGAGCCAATGACACCACCTCCGTCAACAGATCAGCCACCAGCACCTGTAGCACCCCCGCCGGTAGAACCGTCGCCTGAGCCTGTCAAAAAAAACTCCCCGGTTTTTGTAATTGCTTTGACACTACTTTTAGTTGCCATTCTGGCTTTAGGTGGATATGTTTTATGGACAAAAAACTTTAGTGGTTTGGGCATAAAACCAACACCTAGCCCTGTTGTTCCCGTAACCGCAACACCGACACCGGATCCAACGATAAGTTGGCAATCATTTACCGATCAGGAGTCAAGATTTACTTTTAAATATCCTGCAAATTGGACACAAGTAGAGAATTCTGTTGTGTCTGATATTACACCCACCCTTCCTTCTTATCGTGACAGCGGGTCTGACTATTATGTGATATCAACTGAATTTAATGACACGGATTTTAACTCTTGGATGCAGCAATCGGGCGTATCAAATTTCACCTCGGCCGTGCTTAATGGTTACCAAATGCATTCTTCATATGATATTCCTGGCCAAACGCCCGGTTATGAAGTTTTTATTGAATTTAACAATAAGATAGCAGGTTTAAATTTGTTTCCTTATGATCGAAAATATCCTGACACAAAAATTATTGAAATCTATAACCAAATCCTCTCCACTTTTAAGTTTATTGAGGCAAGTGCTGCAGCAAGCCCCGCAAGTTCTCCGTCTGCAACGGTCAAACCTTAATCTTTTGGCCAGGGTGAGGTTATCAGAAGTTCTTCCTCGCCAATTTCACTCCAAATCTGTTCTGTTACAAAAGGCATAAACGGATGAAGTAGTTTTAGAAATACCAGTAGTCCTTCTTTAAGTTGTTTTGCCCCGATCTCTCCTTTTTTGGAGTTTTCTATACATTCGTCACAGTACCAATGCCAGAACTCCGAATAGAGCAGTTCCGCAGCTTGGTTAAGTTTATATTTATCAAGATGCTTTGTTGTGGCTTTAATAATTTCATGCAAACGTTTGTCAAAAAGTTCATTAAATTTTACTTCTCCCACAAACTGAGAAACAAATCTTGAGGCATTCCAAACTTTATTACAAAACTTTCTTTGCGCATTAATGTTCTCTTCGGACAGAGAAACATCATTTTCGACCAAGGCGCCCCACAAGATTCCCATTCTTAGTGCATCAGCTCCGTATTTGTCAGCCATTTCAATTGGGTTTATTACATTGCCTTTAGACTTACTTATTTTCTGACCCTCTTTATCTCTAACAAGGCCGTGAATTAATACTTCCTGAAATGGTACTTTCCCTGTTATATAAACACCGAGCATGATCATTCTGATCACCCAGAATGGGAGAATGTCGTAAGCAGTTTCCATTACTGAGGTGGGGTAGAAATACTCAAAATCGCCGGGGTTTGATGATTTAAGAGTGGCAAATGGCCACTGTCCTGAAGAGAACCAGGTATCAAAGGTGTCTGAGTCCTGGATTAGTTTTGCATGACCGCAACTATCACACTTCTCGGGTGTTAAACCGTCTGTGATTGTCCATTCCAAACATTTGTCGCATCTATAGGCGGGGATTCTCATTCCCCAGACAATCTGTCTACTTATATTCCAGTCTTTTAAATTTTTGTACCAGTTTTTAGCTATCTTTTCGAACTTTTTAGTCACAAACCTAACGTCGTTATTCTTCATGGCAAGAAGCGATTTCTTAACCAACGGCTTAACTTCCATAAACCACTGTTTGGAAATCGTGGGCTCAATTGCTCCGTGATCTCTATAACACGTTCCTACTGTGTGGTGAATCACTTCGGTTTTAATTAATTTTCCTGCTTCAATAAGATCCTTAACAACCTCTTCGCGGGCTGCCCCAGCTTTCATTCCAACATATTTCTCAGGAGTTCCTACCATTCTGCCGGACTCATCAATGACAGACACTGACGGTAGTTTGTGCTTTTGGCCAATTTCAAAATCAACCGGATCGTGCGCGGGTGTAATCTTTAGAGCTCCTGTGCCGGTGCTTATATCAACAAGATTATCGGCAATTACCGGAACCTCGCGGTTTATAAGCGGTATTCTTGCGGTTAATCCTACCAAATTTTTATATTTATTATCTTTAGGGTTAACTGCAACGGCAACGTCAGCAAATATTGTTTCAGGTCTGGTTGTGGCTATGGTGATGCTACCGTAGTCTATATAATAGAACTTGTCGTCACGCTCAACATAATCGACCTCAAGTTGTGAATAGGCGGTACCGCAGCGTGGGCAATAGTTTACAATCCTTTCACCCCGATAAATGAGCCCGTCATCATAAAGTTTCTTAAAGGTATTATAGACAACCTTAATGATTTCAGGATCGAGAGTAAACTTAAATCTACTCCAATCACAAGATGCGCCCAGTTTCTTTAGTTGGGATTCCATTACACCTGTATTTTCCTGAACATATTCCCAAATCATTCCGTAAAGCGTGTCGCGGTCGAAATCAAAACGGGATTTGCCTTTATCTTTCAATTTCTTCTCAAAAACATATTGGGTTTCAATCCCTGCGTGATCACTTCCCGGTAGCCAAAGAGTTGAGTCTCCTTTCATCCTATGGTAACGGGTCAGAACATCTTCAATAGCAACAAAACGTGCATGACCGATATGAAGCGGATCGTTTGCATTTGGAGGGGGCATAACAATAGTAAAAGGAGTTTTACTTTTATCTATCTGTGGAGTAAAAGCACCGGACTCTTCCCATTTATCATAAATTTTAGCCTCATACTTCTTATGATCGTACTGTGATTCCATATATTTAGAAATACCACGTGGCCATACTTAGTTGATGATTACAAGAAGGTTCCATGGCTAACATTGTACCATCAATTGGACAATTTTGCCCTTGGATCTCTGTCCATGGAGTTTGGATTCTGGAACTGCCCGGCCTTCGCTTTAAAATAAGCAGCAACACCAATCATGGCCGCATTATCACCGTAAAGTTTTTTTGATTTAGGAAAAAACACCTCTACCGAGTGCACATCGCAAAGTCTTCTTAAACGTTTCCTTATTTCAATGTTGGCTGACACCCCGCCACCCACAAATATATTTTTTATCTTAAATTGTGAATGGGACAAATAGTATTCCAAAACTCTAGTTAAATGTCTAAAAGCAACATCCTGAAAACAAGCGGCAAGATTTTGAATTTTCATTTTGTTTAAGGGTTTTTCAGCCTCAACCAATCTTGAATATGCCGTCTTAAGGCCGGAGTAGGTAAAAATTTGTCTTTTTTCCTGCCCGGAGATTGGCACGGGTAGCGTGTAGGCTTTCAAGTCTCCACCCTTTGCAATTTTTTCGAGTACTGCACCACCAGGGTAACCAAGTCCGATCATTCTGGCAGCTTTATCAAGAGCTTCACCCAAAGCATCATCAGTGGTTTGGGCAACAACTTCATAAGTACCGATCTTTATAATTTTTACTAACATCGTATTTCCACCAGAGATAACCAGACCAATTGCAGGAAACCGTAGAGCAGAAAGAGGTCTTTCAATATCTGCGATAGGGGAAAGTAAATGGCCTTCTAGATGGTTAATGGCAATCATTTTTATATTGTGTTTGATAGCAAGTTCTTTGGCCATGGCAATACCGACACCCAAGGCGATAGAAAGCCCTGGCCCAATTGTTACTGCAACCGCGTCAATATTTTGAATATTTGTTTTGGCTGATGTTAAAGCCTTTTGAATTACCCAATCAATTCTTTCTTCATGCATTCTTTTGGCAAGCGAGGGCATTACGCCACCGAATTTTGCATGGGCTGTTGCTTGCGACCAGATGGTATTAGAAAGTACTTTTATTCCATCCGTTACGGCTGCTGATGTTTCATCACACGATGTATCAATCGCAAGAATTTTCATAATTTCTTTTTAAATAACAGGGCGGTAGAACCCTCTTCTGTTCTATAGTATAGACCGACAGTTTCGGCTTTATAGGGATCCAATAGTTTACTCCTATCGTATATTTCAAGCAGTCTTTCTCTATCGTGTTTGCTGAACTCGCCTCTTTTTGCGGTTTTTATTGTTACGTGTGGCAAAAAATTGAAATTGGACCACTCATTTTTGGGAAGAGCTTTGTCCAAAGTTTCCCTAATTTTTTCAAGCTCGTCAGTCCTTTTTATTTTAAGGGCAAAAAGCCCTCGTTTTTCCCCGAGGAAGCCAAGTTTTTCAGGAATGATCGGAATGAAACTTCCGCTTTCCGGAATGGATAACATGGCCTCTTTAATTTTTGGAAACATCTCCTCTTCGATTTTACCCAGAAAGAGAATCGTAATATGATAAAACTTTTTATTTCCATTAATACTTTGTACCCAACTAAAAAGAGGACTTTCTGTTATTGGAATTGCAACGTAGGTCTTATTATAAGTTTCCCCAAGTGATAACTCTTTCATTTTCCTCCTTTCCGAATTCTATTCTGACCCAGATAACCACAGCTTCGTCGTCATACTCCCTTATAACATCGGCAACTCTATCAGCCCATTCAACCGAAATGACCGACTTTTGCTTTATTAATGCGTCAAAGCCAAGTTCTTTTAATTCTCCGGATTTTTCCAGTCTCCAAGCGTCAAAATGATAAAGTTTATTTTCAATACTCTCATATTCATTTTCAATCGCAAAAGTTGGGGATGTGACCAGTTCTGATATTCCCATTGCTTTGGCTAGACCCTTTGTGAACTGAGTTTTACCTGCTCCCATCTCGCCCTGAAGTGCAAAAACAATCGATCTTTTACCAAGATAGACCTCATTTTTTTGCCATATTTCTTTTGCCAGATTTTGCGTATTTTCCTCACCAGTACTAAGTATTTGGTTATTTTCCGAGAACTTAATTTCACCTTGCCTCAGAGTTACCGGTTCGTCGAGCGTTGTATCTATAACAGTGGAAGGATCTCTGGTCGGAAGTGTGCCGGCATCAATTATCAGGTCTATTAATTTTTTTTGTTTATCACTTAAGTTATTTAGTATGTCCGAGATTTTGTATGGACGTTTTTTATAACTTGCGTTGGCAGATGTTGCGGTAATGGGTTTGCCAAAATCTTCTAATAGTTTATTTACAAATTCATAATCGGGGACCCTAATGCCAATTTTTCCGTCTTCAGATTCCACTCCTTTTGCTAGTTTGTGTTTTCCGTTAACAATAACAGTGAGAGGACCGGGTAGAAATTGATTAAAGATTCCTAATGCCGTTTTGTTTAAACTTCCGTACACTTTTGCCATTTTAGTGTCCTTAACTGCTATGGAGTAGGGTTTTCCCAGGGGCCTATTTTTGTATGCGGTAAGTTTTTTAACGGCTATAATGTTTGTTGCGTCAACTCCTGCGCCGTAGAGGGTTTCGGTCGGGTAAATTATTAAACCCCCCTCGTTTAATACCTTTGAAACTTCAGGAATTAAGTTCGGATTCCCAACAGCTTTAATTATCCGCATGAGCAATTATAACCAGTCATTGGTAACTAGTCACTAGTAAATGATGCTATTGTGAGGGACCGGTACCTCGAAGATAGACCGCCTGCCAAGGTTTATAGTTACTCAGGAAAGTTTTGTTTATTATTTCTTGTCCATCTCTGGTAACAACATAGTTAAAAGTTACCTTGGCTCCCCAAGCTTTATAATCAATCTGTTTTATTGTTCCGGAAGGTAGTGACGGATCGTCCTGATAAAGATCCTCAGGGGGAGCAACAACACCGGTAACAACAGGCTTAGTAATAGAAGCTACTCGGCCGTCACTGGTTCCGTAAATTTCAAAAACCAGAGAATAATTTTTAGTATCGGCAGTCGCCTCAATAAGTATGTATCCCGGAGTATCGTTAACAAATTTTAGATCAGGTGACGGGCTGTAAACAGTGGCGTCAAGGCCAGGCGAAGATCCTTGTTCATAATAACTTACCCTGTATGCATGTGCCTGTCTTTCTGTAATCGGAAGGCCGGAGTTTAATAGAGCACGGAAAAGCGTAGAGGAAACCTGGCAAACACCGCCCCCGTCACCTAAAATCGTTTTTCCGCCACTAATGATATATGCCTGTTGATAACCCGTAAATGCAGATACATCCCCCAATGCGGTATTAAAGGAAAATGAGTCACCAGGCTTTACGAGAGTCCCATTTATTCTACTAGTTGCAAGGGAAATATTGTGAACACGCCCGGGGATTGAGTGGTAGTAGGTTGAAGTACCTCTTCCGATAAGCTCATTTATTCCTAGGTTGTTTACCTTATCAGTGGTTATTTCGGGTGGTGTCTTGTTTGTGGGAACATTAAGTTCAATGCTTTTTTCCTCGGATACTTCAAGATCTTCAAGTTTTCTGATAAGTTGAGTTTCAAATTGGCCGGTATCTATCTTAATTCCGTCTAAGGCCGGTTCGAATTCAGTTACTTTGCCGTTTTCAAAAACAAATTTTGGGTTTTGAGGATCCCTTTCAAAGGTTTTAGCTACAGTTTTAAGAGTATCCTCAATTGCTTCGCCATCATACCCACCCTTTGGATTTAGTATTTTAAAAATATCTGAGTCTTGAAGAACCACACTGTCATATTCGAATTTTAATGATATGTTTTTCCCAAAGAATTTTTCGGCTCTTGATGCATAATCTTTTGCTTCGGTGTCGTTTAGAGTGTTATCAACATCCTCGACAGGAACTGTGATTCCTTCTTTTCTGTTTTGAGCCAAATTATTAATAATTGCTGAAATCAATTTATCCTGGTTGACTTCTTTACCGGCAGAACCTTTGTTGACCAGAATGCTACCGTTAACCTTTGAAATTGAGGGGTCGACAGAATCTATAGAAATCTGTCCGGCGATGATTGAGACAATCTTTTTAAGCATGTCTTCGTCAAAAGAAGTAACAAGATTAAAATTATTGGGATAAAAAAACAATTTAATTCGCTTTTCAAAATCGTTAAAAATGTCTCCACCTCTGGTAAATTCGTAGGCATTTTGTACGGAGGCAGATAGGTCATAAGAAAGCTTTATATCACTCGATTTAATTATAAAGATCTGGTCCTGGTAATTTAAGGTAATTTCGGGCGGTACAGAAACATATTTTGACAAAACAGTAAACGCTTCTTGAGGGTTTTTCCCGGCAACTGAGACACCTGCGATCGATGAGTTTGGATAAACCTTACCGCTGTAAGCTGCAACATACGCAAAAGCCCCGGCCAGAATAATTAATAAAAATACTGCGAGCCCTATAATTACGCGTAGTAAATATTTTTTTACAATAGGTTTAAAAGTTATCTTCATTTTTAATAGAATATCTTGCCATATTTCAGGCTTATGATACCATTTAAATATAGCCTAAAAGGCCTACCTATGCCACCTTCCAGTAATATTTATCAAAATAATCAAAATATAAACACTCCGGTTCCCACAGGGGTTCCGGTATCCGAACCTGTGATTACGGCAAACGCCCCTGCTCAAACCGCCCTCTCCTCAAAAAAGAAAAACTCAAAACCATTGATTATTATTGGAATAATAATTTTATTGCTTGTTTTGGCGATGGTTTTTTATAGACTATTCAGCAAGACTTCAAACAAAGTGTCGGGTGAAATAGTATGGTGGGGACTTTGGGAGAGCCAATCTGTAGTTGAACCGTTGATTTCTACATATGAATCCACCCACCCCGGTGTAAATATTACGTACGTAGAACAATCGAAAGAAGATTATAGAGAAAGATTGTCAAATTCTCTTGCAAAGGGCGAGGGACCTGACATTTTTACATTTCATAACACATGGGTACCCATGTTTAAATCAGATCTTGATGCTCTTCCACCGTCAGTAATGACAGCAGCAGACTACTCAAAAAACTTTTACCCGGTTATAACTTCCGATTTATCGTATGGAAATTCTATTGTCGGAATTCCCATTGGATACGATGCACTTACATTATTCATAAATGAGGATATCTTTAATAAATCAGGTAAAACACCTCCAACCAATTGGGACGATCTTAGGGATTTAGCAAAAGAATTAACCATAAAAGATGATAAAGGGATAATTACCCAATCCGGAGTTGCGTTGGGGAGAACCGAGAATGTTGATAATTGGCAGGATATTTTGGCACTATTGATGATTCAAAACGGAGTGGATCTGAGAAACCCGGTAGGTGACAAAGCGGAAGGTGCTTTAACATTCTTTACTCTTTTTTCGTCTGTAGACGGAGTTTGGGATACGACTCTTCCCACCTCAACCCAAGCGTTTGCGGCAGGTAAATTGGCGATGTATATTGCTCCGAGCTGGAGAGTTTTTGATATTCAAAGACAAAATCCAAACTTAAAATACAAGACAGTTCCTATTCCTCAACTTCCAAAAGACAGCCCCGACGAAGTAGACATAACGTATGCAACGTATTGGACCCAAGGTGTTTGGTCAAAAAGTGCGTCCAAATTGGCCGCCTGGGATTTTTTAAGTTATATGGCATCAGCTGATTCTCTACAAAAACTTTATCAGAATGAGTCTGCAGTTAGAAATTTAGGAGAGGCATATCCGAGAACTGATATGGCATCGCTTTTAATTGACCATCCTATTATTGGCTCTATTATTGCGCAAGCACCCGGGGCGAGAAGTTGGTATCTCGTAAGCCGCACGTTTGATGGCGCTACAGGAATAAACACACTACTTTCCAATTATTTTGGAGACGCCGTTAATGCAGTGGCCGATGGTGAGAAATCCGCATCTGAGGCTCTTGAAACCGTTGCCCAAGGCGTTGCTCAAGTGCTGGCGCAGTACGGAATTTCAGTAAGATAATGCAAGCATTGCACGACTTTACCTCGGGTTCTAAGAAAAATCTGCTAAAAAAAGGCCTAGAATCTTCGGACGTATTCTCTATTTTTTATCACAACATTTTTGAGTATCCATTAACATTTTCAGAGCTTGCCAAATGGACATCTAAAAACCCACCGGATATTTCAGCAAAAGTTGGTTACAAGAATGGTTATTATTTTGTTGACGGAAGTGCGGGACTTATTTACAAACGGGCAATCAGACATAGGTTTTCTCAAAAGAAAATCAAAATTGCCGAAAAGGCCGCCAAATTTCTTTCACTGATTCCGGCAATAAAGATGATCGGTTTAAGCGGATCTGTAGCTATGGACAACGCAGAAAGGGGGAGTGATATAGATCTTATTATCATCACCAAAAAAGGAAGCCTTTGGACCACAAGAATGATTGTTTATATGATGCTTAATCTTTTGGGTTACCGTCTAAGAATTCCCAGGAATCTGAAGCAGAAGGACAGACTTTGTTTAAATATCTGGCTTGATGAGAGCGATCTTAAGTGGGGCAATAGGGAAAGAAATTTATATACGGCCCATGAAATTTTGCAAATTATTCCTCTTATCAATAAGAAACATACTTTTGAACGTTTTTTAATTGAAAATATATGGGCTTTAGATTATTGGCCCAACGCAGTTGACAAAAAACGGATTATTAAGATTAATACATCATATACGAAATTAAGAAACCTAAACCTAATAGAACAAATTGCCTACAAAATACAATACTTTTATATGAAAGACAAAATTACAAGAGAAGTGATAAATCCGACCCGCGCCATTTTTCATCCAAACAATTTAAGTAAGGATATTCTCGGTAAATTGGCAATTGACAAGCAGTGAGCAAATTCGTAAAATAGCACTCAGAAGGTTGGAATGCTAATTTACTAGTTGACAACCTTTGATTTGTTTTTAAAATAAAGATCTGAAATGACAAAACTTAATTTAAGGCCAAGCCCGGGATATATTTTAATTGAGCCATTAGAGGCAGAAACCAAAACTTCATCTGGAATTTATCTTCCGGAAAATTCTTCCGAAAAACCCCAAAAAGGAAAAATTATCGCTGTCGGACTATCTGCTTTTCAAGATGGACAAAAAATAGAATCCCCCGCAAAAATTAACGAAGTTGTGTTTTATAAGAAATGGGGAGGAAACGAAGTTAAAATTGGAGGAAAAGACTATCTGTTTGTGAAATTTGAGGATATTTTAGCCACAGAAGCCTAAATATTTATCAATTAATAAACCATATATGGCAAAACAATTAAAATTTGGCAGCGAAGCAAGACAATCCCTACTCAAAGGAATTGATACCGTAGCTAAAGCGGTTGTTACAACCCTCGGGCCTAAAGGCCGAAATATCGCTTTGGACAAAAAATGGGGAGCTCCAAACATAGTCCACGACGGCGTAACTGTAGCCAAAGAGATTGACCTTCCGGATCCGTTTGAAAACATGGGTGCTCAGCTTGTAAAAGAGGCGGCCAGTAAAACTAACGACAATGCGGGGGACGGAACCACAACATCTACACTATTGGCTCAAGTTATAACCCAAAAAGGTATGGAAAAAATTAATTCCGGTGCTAACCCTATGATAGTGAAACGCGGAATTGAGAAGGCTGTTGAGGCGGTAACTGCTGAATTAAAGAAAATGGCAAAACCCATAAAAGGTCGGGAAGAGATTGCCCAGGTGGCGACAATTTCTGCAGGTGATGAAATAATCGGAAATAAAATAGCGGAGGCATTGGATAAAGTCGGTCGCGACGGTGTTGTGACGGTTGAAGAAGGAAAAGGGCTTACAATCGATATTGAATACAAAGAGGGAATGGAATTTGATAGAGGTTATGCTTCAGCATACTTTGTCACCAACGCCGATAAAATGGAGGCGGAAATTGAAGAGCCTTATATTCTTTTAACCGATAAGAAAGTTTCTTCAATTCAGGAAATACTTCCTTTCCTTGAAAAATTTGTTAAGGTTTCTAAAAATTTAGTGATTATAGCTGATGAGATTGAAGCCGAGGCCCTCACAACTTTGGTTGTAAATAAATTAAGAGGAGCTTTTAATGTTTTAGCAATTAAAGCCCCGGGCTTCGGTGATAGGAGAAAAGAAATGCTGGACGACGTAGCAGTTCTTACGGGCGGAACAGTAATCTCCGCCGATACAGGACGAACTTTTGAATCGGTTGAGGTAACCGACCTTGGACGTGCAGATAAAGTTTGGGCAGACAAAGATAATGCCAGAATTATCGGAGGAAAAGGGGAGAAGGCGGCCATTGATGCAAGAATTGCTTCTATTAAAAAGCAAATAGGATCATCCGATAGCGATTTCGATAAAGAAAAGTTTGAAGAGCGTCTCGCCAAACTTGCCGGAGGAGTAGCGCAAATAAATGTTGGAGCGGCAACGGAGGTTGAATTAAACGATAAAAAAGAGAGAGTCAAAGATGCAGTTGGGGCAACAAAAGCTGCGATTGAAGAGGGTATCGTTCCGGGTGGTGAGACAGCTTTTTTAAGGGCAAGTGCTGTGGTAAAAGAAGTTAAGGTAGAAAAGGGTGACGAGCAGATTGGAGTGGATATTATCAAAGAAGCACTTAAGGAACCGATTAAATGGCTCGCTAAAAACGCGGGTGAAGACGGCGAAGAAGTGCTAAAGAAGGTGTTGGCGAAAAACGACGTTGGTTACGGATTTAATGCACTAACCGGAGAATTTGGATCGATGCTTAAAATGGGCATAATTGATCCGGTTAAAGTTTCAAGAAGCGCGCTTCAGAATGCAGCCAGTGTGGCCATGATGGTTTTGACTACAGAAGGACTTGTCACAGACATACCCGAAGAGAAGAAAGAACCCATGGTGCCGTCTGGCGGAATGGGAGGTATGGATTACTAAGCTAATCCTCGATTTTGAATTTTTCTATTATTTCCCCATAAGTTTCAAATATTTGTTCTGGGGTTAAATATTTGTCCTCGCAGGCAATTTCATATAACACCTTGCATTTATTTGAAACACACTTGTCCATATGCTTGATCACCGCCCACCAATCGTTTATAGATACCAAGTCTTGACCGGTGATATACCCGTTTAGGAATACTAAAACAGTAGTTTGATTAAAACGACAGTCCGTTTCCACTGCTTCCTTTGCGGCATTATCTATCAAATAGTTGATTTTGCAGGCTCCTATGGCATTTAGTTCAGGCCAGACCCCATCCCTTGTTTTGTCCGGCGAATCCAGATATGTATCGCCAAACATACTTTTAAGTTCGGGAACTGTGTCACCAATGTTACCGAACAGTTCTCTAAGTTTTTCTTTACCCATTTTGTGTAACAGTAGAATATAATAAAATTTCTGATGTGGGAAGAGGCTGAAAAATTTCTCCTAAAAGATAAATATTTGTCTCCGTTAGTCAAAAAGTGTGGAAGCTGCACCATTAAGAAAAGCATGAAATTCAGATATTTTGTGGATCTCCTTGAATCAATTGCCAATCAACAGCTTTCGGGTAAGGCGGCGTCAACCATTTTTGGGAGAGTGAGGGATTTGTGTGACGGAGACATTAATCCGGAAATAATTTTAAAGTTGAGTGAAGAAAAGTTAAGAAAAGCAGGTCTTTCGTTTGCAAAAATCAGATACATCAAGGATTTGGCGAGTAGAACCAAAAGTGGGGAGTTGGATTTGAAAAAACTGTATAAATTAACCGACGAAGAAGTAATCGGAAAGCTTATTGTAGTAAAAGGAATTGGCCGATGGACAGCCGAGATGTTTTTAATGTTTTCTTTGGCCCGCCCGGATATTTTTCCGGTCGATGACCTTGGGGTTAAAAAAGGCTTTGAAAAAGTCACCGGTAAAATGTTTGATAAAGAAAAATCTTTTAAATTTGCGCTTAAAAATTGGGCACCTTATAGAACGGTAGCAAGTTGGTATCTGTGGCGTAGTCTTGAAAACTAACCGGCTTTATGTCATCATCGCACAAATGTTGACCGAAAAAGAATCGGAGAGGTTAAATCCCCAAGACAGGGTGGTAATGTTTCTCGTTTACAACTCTTCAAATAATAAATTTATAATTGAGGAGAGAACCAGAAAAAACTCAGTCTATTACGGATCTTTCATGATACCTGCGGGACATATTAATGAAAATGAAAAATCAGAAGATGCCCTGGTGAGGGAGCTTTGGGAAGAACAGGGAATCGTTCCAACAGAAATATTGCACATCGACACGTTTAAGAATGTATCTATGCACGGAAACACGTTCCTGGTTGATGCATATTTAATAAAATCCTATCAGGGTGAAATTGTAAATAAAGAGCCCGAAAAGTGTAATTTACATCAAATGAGTTTTGAGGAAGCGATCCAAAATATGGAGCATGTTCACAATAAGTATGTTCTTCTAAAAGCAGAAGGTTTATTTAGATAAAACAGTCAAGGGACTTAAGGAAACTCCGTTTTGGTGAATCTCGAGATGTAAATGTGTACCGGTAGCACGTCCGGTTGCACCCATAAGTCCGACAACAGCATTGGTATCAACCACTTGTCCGGTTTTAACGGTTATTTTTGATAAATGGGCGTAATATGAGTCGATTCCGTTTTTGTGCTCAAGTACTACTAAATTCCCATACCCCGACCTATCCCAACCGGCGTAGGCTACAACTCCTGGCATAATTGGGGTAATGATATCCCCGGTTTTTCCACCCAAATCAAGACCTTGATGAAAAAAGGCATAGTTTTGGTTAATACGAATAACCTCAACCGGATATTCCATCCCTTTTTCTGTGGCGAGATTTGTTTGGCTTTCAATAATCACATTGGCAACACCTTCTGCCTCGGCGCTGGAAGCTTGGGGGATAAATATGGCTGTGATTGCAACAAAAGCAAATACTCCCGCAAAAACACCCTTTGTGTTTTTATGGTCAACGAGGTATCTGACAAATCTGGCAGCAAAGGTGCCCTTTCTGTATTTTCTTCTAACAATAGAAGGAGTTGGCAGAATAGGCTCATCCAACAGAGGTTTTCGCCTCTTGACCAGTTTTACGTCAAGTTGGAGGCGATACTTCGGTAGTTCGATTCTAATTTTTCTCATAATGTGCCATTAGATCCTGGCACTAGATTGTCCGATTTCGGCGCAGCAACACCATAATAATTTGGTGTTTATTCATACCAACCAATTGGGGGCAGGCACAAAAAATCCCGCTTAGTGCGGGACGAGTCGCTATCTTATACTATGAAAAGCCCAAATGTCAAGTTTGGGCGTTCATAAATATTAGAGGCCACGACCAGAATCGAACTGGTGCATAGCTGTTTTGCAGACAGCCGTGTTTCCTCTTCACCACGTGGCCAACAAACGTATTTTACCATGCCTGTGGCAAACTTGTTTAACCCCATGGCAAGCACTGCTTTCCATGTGTTACACTCGGACACAATGAAGGGCCTAAAAACTACGTTTATTGTCATACTTTCCTTACTGATATTGACGGGGGTAGCCTTTTTCCTGGCTGGTAAATTTAGTCCAAAACCGGGCGGAATTAGGATTGAAACTACTCCTAATTCCTCGGTTTTTATAAACGGATCTTTGGTGGGGGAAACCCCCTACAATGACTCTTTCAAAGCAGGAACAATGATTCTAAGACTTGTTCCAAAGGGGTCTGGTGAAAGTCTTGTTCCTTTTGAAACTTCGATCACTTTAGAACCCGGAATAGAAACCATAGTGGGTAGAAATTTCGGAACAAGTGAAGACAACTCTTCCGGATACATTATCTCTTTTCAGAAAACTAAAGCCCAAACTGCGAGTTTAGTAGTAATTTCTCAGCCCACCAATGCCCAGGTTTTAGTGGATGGTGTTTCCAGGGGGTTTTCAACTTATGACATTTCGGCAATAGCACCCGCAAAGCATACGGTTACTGTAAAATCTCCCGAATATTCAGATTTTTCCATGACTGTAAACACGCTAGTTGGCTATAGATTAACCTTCTACGTCAAGTTGGGACAGGGTAACATTCAAGAAAACCCATCCAATAGTGATTCTCAAAAGATTAAGATGAATGTTGTAACAATTTTAGATACGCCAACCGGATATTTGAGAGTTCGTTCAGAACCCGGATCCGCCGGTGAGGAGATTGCTCAGGTAAAACCGGGGGAGACATTCCCTTATCTTGATACAGATGTGTCAACAGGTTGGATTGAAATTCAATACGAAGCGTCAAAATCAGGTTTGCCTTCGGGAATTGCTGGGTGGATTTCGGGGAGCTATGCTACTGTGAGTGCAGAAGTAAGGTGATTATTGGATTACTGAAATTCCACTGTATAAAATCCAATAGACAAGGATTACCCAAAGAGCGACGGCAATAACTAAGGCTTTGTCTGTAAGGAGGAGTCTCTCCGGTGTCTCACTTTTTCCCTGGAAGATGAGCGACTCGTATCTCATGATTCCAAAAATGGTTACGGGTATGGTTAACATCAGAAGTTTACCAATCGCTGTTGTATTTGATAGTTCTGCCAGAACCAACCAGAAAGGTGTGGATGTTCGCGGACTTTCAAAAAATGTAAAAAGTGACCAGGACATCCAGGAAGCATTTCCAAACATAGTCACATAGGAATTTAACAAATCTTTGTGGTAGGACCCCAGGCTTTTTCTGGTCAGGCCATCAACATTTTGAATAACATTAAGTTCGGCCCTTCTCTTTCCCGATGCCAGAAAAAGAGCAACCGAGATCACACATAGGAGAAACCAGACTGACAGATGGGCGTTAATTACAAACGCTCCTGCATAAACTCTTAGAACAAATCCTGCAGCGATAATAATTATGTCCAAGATTGCTATATTTTTTAACCATAAGCTATAGAAAAACTGAATCACTAAATAAATCATGATTAATGTCAAAAATATCGGATCTAAATTCCCGACCGAAGTGACCACAATAGCACAAAATATCAGAGCTATAACCTCAATAATAGCAAGAGGTATGGGAAGCGATCCTGAAGCAATTGGCCTGAATCTTTTTACAGGATGGAGCCGATCCGAGTTCCTGTCAAAAATATCGTTAATGATATATGTTGCCGAAGTTATAAAACAAAAGGCGATAAACGCCCAAATAGTTTTATTTAGGGAAAATTTGTCGAAAAGATACCCTGACAGGAATATCGCTGCAAAAACGGAAAAGTTCTTTGTCCAATGAATGGGTCTGGCAACTTTTATTGCTGCAGCGATTAACGATCCTTTTGATTGTTGGTCTTTTTGGGTTTGTATGTCAGCCATAATATTAAACCGCCCAAAAACATAGCTATACCCACCATTGTATAGATCTTGTTGGTTGTATTCAAATTAAGTGCCAAAAACCCCAGAATTGCCGTTACCGTCCAATAAAAGATGGCAACCTGAGTCTTACTTAGTCCGGCATCAAGTAGTCTATGGTGTAGATGCCCACGATCCCCCCACACGGGAGACTTGTGGTTAAGAATGCGCCTAATGATCGTGTAGCCAGTATCAATTAAGGGAACTCCAAGAACAACAATCAATGTGCCAACCTTTGTTGTTGAAAGAATAGATAGAACTGCCAATAGGTACCCGGCCAACGTGCTTCCACTATACCCTGGCATTATTTTTTGAGGGAAGATGTGCCATGGCAAAAAACCAAAATACGCCCCCGCCGTAATTGCGGCCAGAATTATTACTGACCATTGGGTAATATCTGCAGAAAATCTTAAAGATAAAAACGCTATTGAAAGAGCAGCAATGACAGTAACTCCACTTAATTGTCCATCAACCCCTTTTGCTCCCATGTTGACGATGTTCATCAAGAAGGTGATCCAAAGAATTGCAAAAATGTCTGAAGCGACCCAAATACTACGTGTTTCTCCAAATAACTCGAAGCTTATTTGAGGCTGATTCAGATTTATAATTCCACCCATGGGGTTTGAAATGAATGATATTCCAATGCCCGCGGCAATGGGTGCAGCTGCTGCAACAAAACCGATTGCGAGTCTCAAATAAGGGTTGATGTTGTATTTGTCATCAAGCACACCCAAAACCACCAAAATAGTTGCCCCTATCAATATTCCGATTAGGTGTTTATCTATAGGCAAAAATATAAGACTGGCTGCAAGAAGGGCTATAAAGATAGGAATACCTCCTCCCCGGGGAACGGGATAGGTATGAATTACCTTTGGGTGTTTATTTTTGGCCGGGTCATCAATAATTCCGATTTTCTTGGCAAACTTAATAACCAGGGGTGTTGTCAGAAACGCAATGGTTGCCGAGATTATCCATGGAAGTAAAAATATATTTCGTAGATTGTTCATATTAGAAAAACCCAACCAACATAATAATTTTGGCCACGGTAGTGCTTGCCATTATCGAAATAATCAGCGATGAAACGGCAACAATTTTTCTAATAAACTCGTCTTTGGTGGAGATGTTTACGAAAAGATTAGCGGCGGTGATTAAAATAGACACTCCCGGAACTACGAAAATAAACCAAGTTGGGGTCAGTTGTTCGGAACCTGTTGGCTTCCCATAGAAAAGGGGAATGAGGGGGGGTAAAAAATTCATGATTACAAAAACTATCAAAATGGTAAAAATAGCCAACAGGAAGGCAGCCAGGAAGTAATTTCTAAATGCTACTTTTTTCCACCACATGTTATTAAATTTATATTCAGTTCTTGGTCCTAACGATCGAGAGCCTACGATTTTCTGAAATATTTTCTATATTGTACGATATCTATTTTGTGGGAGCAAAATCGATTCGGGAATAGATATTGGCATCCTCTATCTGGTTAACCAGTAGATAGCTACTTTTAAGAAGCTGGCCAAGTTCCGGAAAAGGATAAGAACTGCTTAGAATTATAAATTTGGGAAGGGTGGACGCAATATTTTTAGCTTCGATTTCCTTACTCGAATAATCGTTTATATGATAATCCGCTACATACTTAATTGGGGGTAAACGTTTTGAAAGCGCATATACCGCTGCGGAGTCAGGACTCCACATAAAAACACGGTCTTTCTGATTGCTTGATTTAGATAAAAACTCAGCGATTTTGTAATTCCTGTTTGTTGTGCTGGAAAACCCATCAAAATATTCTTCCTTAGTTGTTTTTTGTGTAACAAAATTTATAAATTGGGCATAGTATGAAGTTGTTGGATAAACCCAGAATTTATAATAAACAGGTACGAATAAAAATAACGCCAGCGGAAAAACCGCCAAAGATTGCTCGATACTTTTTTCGGCAAAGAGTATGGAAAGAAGTATTGAAACCGGAGCAACCGCCTGAATCAAATAATGTGGGTAAGGTCGTTCCGAGAGCGTGATTGCAAATAGAGTTAATAAAATCCACAAGGTTAAAAGTACAAAGTTCTTTGAAAGTTTACGCCTAAATATAAAAAGAACAGAAGAACCTATTAAAACCACGAGTCCACGAATTAGTAGGGGAGCATTTCTGACGATGAATGATTTTTGGACATCCCCGGGTCTAAAGCTGCTCAAATACCCGACGTTTTGCATGAAAGCAGCCTTAATGTATTCCGGAAGCGCTCCTTTAAAAAAGTACCAAACCATAGTTATGATTATTGGGGAGACAAAACCCAGACCGAGTATGAAAGTGTTTTTGAGAATATTTCTCCAATTTTTAAATCCGTCGGTAATAATCCAATAGAGAACGATAATTGGCGCATCAAAAGCCGCGGGTATTTTGAAAAGTGCCCCCAATCCCAAAAGAACCCCGGAAAGATAAACCTTTCCCGGTGTCGGACCTCCTTTTAAAAGAATCAAGAATGCTGTTATGGTAAAGAAAATCATAAATAGCTCGGAATTAATCGTTAAACCTTCAAGAAGAGGAAGGGTGGTTAAAAGTGCAAAAATTAACGTGGAAAGTTTTTGGGCCTTTTCATTACCATTTAAAATTACCTTAGTTAATTTATAGAATAGGAAAATAGTTATCAAACTCCAGAAAGTCAAAATAACCTTGAACCAGAATAAGTTTCCGCTTAAAGCAGCGGTCAAATAAAGAAGGGGAGGCTTGTTATCGTGAACGTCCTGGTAAAGTGTCATTCCCTGGTTTACCCCTTGGCCCAGTGTCATATAAATCATCTCGTCCCCGTAATAGTAGGGCTCAAAAAAGGAGGGGACTCTTAGAATGAACACTAAAGATAGAATTACAAGAAGCCAGGTTGGGATATCCGGAAGGTGGAGAAAGTCTCCGATCTTGTGAAGCTTTAGCCAGAATGCCTTCATAACATATACAGTTTAAGGTATAATTTCCGTATATGCAAAATGTATTAGTAACCGGTGGTGCAGGCTTTATTGGTAGTCATCTTTGCGAAAAATTAATGGACCTTGGTTATAAGGTTACCTGTCTGGATAATTTTCTGACCAGTTCGAAAAATAACATCGAACACCTGCTGGGTAAGCCCAACTTTGTTTTTGTGGAAGCGGATGTTGCCAAGCCCTTAAATCTATCAAGTCGGTCGTTTGACTTTGTTTTTCATCTTGCTTCTCCAGCGTCACCAATTGATTATCAAAATTATCCAGAAGAAACACTTCTTGCCAATTCTATGGGTACTTTAAATATACTAAAACTTGCGAAGGAAACAGGGTCAAAGCTTCTAATAGCATCAACATCGGAAATTTACGGAGACCCCCTGGAACATCCTCAAAAGGAGACTTATTTTGGAAACGTAAATACTTTTGGACCCAGGTCCTGTTACGATGAAAGTAAAAGATTTGCAGAAACTGCTACATATGTTTATATACGAAAACACGATATTGATGCAAGAATAGTCAGAATATTTAATACTTACGGCCCAAGGATGAAAAAAGATGACGGAAGAGTAATTTCCAATTTTATTATGGATGCACTAAACGGCACTCCTTTTAAAATTGATGGAGACGGTAGCCAAACCAGATCTTTTTGCTATGTTGACGATTTGGTCGATGGACTTATCAAAGCAATGTTTACGGAAGGGACTTCCGGGGAAGTATTCAATTTGGGAAACCCGGACGAGTTCACTATTAAAGATCTGGCGGAATTGGTAGCAAGGATTGCCGGGGGTGAATCGGAAATTCTTTATAGCGGTGAATTTAGAGAGAACGATCCCATGAGGAGAAAGCCTGACATAACAAAAGCAAATACAGTACTTAATTGGGAACCCAAAACAAAATTGGAAGAGGGCCTCAAAAAAACGATCGAATACTACAAAAATAATTAGACCTTTTCAGTGACTTTATACTCTATGGCACAGTTTGCGACTTACGAAAAAGTGTTTTTGAGTAACAAAGCAAACTAAGTCCATATAGAAAAAAGTCATAAATTATACTTTTTCAGTGACTTTATACTCTATGTATTTTCCCAGCATCAGTCTTGTGTGAGCATCAAGACCCGGTAAGGCGGTAAAGATAAAACCGGCGATCGGCATTAATATAAATTCAAATGGAGTAAGTATTTTTCTTATAAGGGACACATTTTTTGGCCTTGGTGGTTTTTGAATATTATCGATAATTACCATGATCATTAAAAATACAAGTGCTAAAGTCAGTATCAAAGACGAGAGTTTGGGTATTGTGTAACCAAGTGCCGTCCTTCCGAATGCAGGGTTAAGAAGTGTGGGAATGGTCAGACCGACAGAAATGATAAACCAGTTAACTGGCCATAGAAAATGCGACCAGAGAACCTGAATCAATCTCATTGTCTTGTCCCAAAAAGGAACGTTTCTGGTCAGGAAATAACTTTTAATGATCCAAGGGTCATCGCTTACCCCCCAAGCCCATCTTTGAAGCTGCTGATATTGGTTTTTAATAGTTTTCCAAAACGATTCTGATTGGGCCGCGTCAGCGAATAGGGGAAGGTAAATCGGCTCAACTTCCACTCCACCCCCGCTTTTATAAAAAGCCTTAAAAAATATTCCCCAGTCCTCGGGGATTTTGTCCGCATCCCAGTATCCGACCGAGTCAAGTAGTTTAAAAGAGAGGGCGTAATTTTGGGTATTAATTAGTTTATCTTTACGGACAAGCTGGGAGAGGTTGTTGATAGACATTAAAGTGTTGGAAACACGCGATATGGCAGGAATTTCCCAGATGTTGTTGTAAAACATCACCGACGGTTGCCAAAACATTTTATAGCGGTTAGGGTCGTCCAAAAATTTATAGGTCAGGCAGGCGAAATGCTTAGGATGAAATTTGTGGTCAGCATCGCAGGATGTTACCGTAAAGTAGTCAATGTTAAGTTTATTGGCATCGATGTAATTTTTCTTCATCCAGACGGCTGCATATTTTTCATTTGAAGCCTTGCCGACAACCTCACCCTGTTCCAATTTGTGTACGGTTCTGAAAAAATGTCCAAAAACATTTTTGTATCTTTTCTCGAGGCTTTTCCACTTCGCGTCACGATCGGCAGCCGGTTCTTTTTCCTCCATTGCAAGAACTGGGATAATCTGACTGGTTGGAAGTTCCTGTTTTGCAAGTGAGTCGAGCGTCCTTTCAAGAATGTGAAGAGGTTCTTTATAGGTGGGAATGATGACAACGTGTTTTACTTTTTTCCAGTCTGGGAAACCCTTTACGTCGCCCATCCAGTCGTAAATTTTTGCCGCCTGTATTCTAGTATTAGAAACGATAGCATTAACTGCGATCTGAAATGACTGATAAAACCAGTAGATGATAAAAGCGAGAACATAGAAAGCTACAACATTTGGCATCACAAAAATTCCCCAATATGGGAAAAGAATTAGATTCCAAGATACAAACCCGGGGAGAATTTCCAAAAGGCGCTGTATTTGTTTATCGTGTTTTTCAATGAAATTTCGCATTGTTAACTTAGGCGGGGGAACAAAGGACTGCCGGATACTATTTTCGGTCCCTTAAACTGGTTTTCAATTTTTTCGGCTGTCTCGGGTAGAAAAGGCTTTAGATTGTGAACAAGGTCGAGTAACTTTGCTACGTAAATATCTAATTTTTCCTTTAGTTCGTTTTTATTGGTAATTTTCCATGGTTCGTCTTTGTTTATCAGCCCATCGATAGTTTTAATTTGGGACCAGAGATTAAACATTGCGGTATCAAATTGATAGTTTTGCAGATTAGGCTCAATTACATCAAAAGATGTCGTGGTGTAACTTTCAAAACCTCCCAGGCCCTCTCTTTCGCAAAGTTTGGCAATTCTGGAAACAAGATTCCCCAAGCCATTGGCAAGCTCGCCGTTATAAACCTCCTCAAATTTTTCAAAAGTAAAATCAGAATCTTCAGTAGGATTTATTTTAGCCAAAAGATAGTAGCGGAGAGCATCTGTTCCGTACTTTTGGGCAACCTCGATTGGGTTAATTGTGTTCCCCAGACTTTTGCTTATTTTTTGTCCGTTAACCGTAATAAATCCATGAATAAAAACCTGTTTGGAAAATGGAAGCCCGGCGGATGCAAGCATAGCCTGCCAAATAGCAGTTTGCTGTCTTAGGTTATCCTTTCCGGCTACTTGATGTCCCGGCCAGAAATTTTTGAAATTTTCTTGGTTTTCCGGCCAACCGAGGGTGGAAATGTAATTGATAAGAGCGTCAAACCAAACATACATCACTTGATCCGGATCTTCCGGAACAGGAATTCCCCAGGGCATCTTGGATTTAAGACGGGAAATGGAGAAATCCTGTAAGCCTTCTTTGACAAAAGTTTTAATTTCTTTAAATTTGCCTTGAGGAACGACAAAATGCGGATTTTTTTCGTAGAAATCCAGAAGCGGTTTTTGATATTTTGAAAACCTGAAGAAATAATTCTCCTCTTCGATTATTTCAAGATCACGGTTGGGGTGGAGAGGGCAATGCCCATCAACGAGTTCCGAGTCTGTTTTTTCCAGTTCACAGCCGACGCAGTATTTGGTTTTATAAAGTTTTTTGTAAATATCACCATTTTTGTCGCATAATTTCCAAAATTCCTGGGCGGCCTTGATGTGGTGCTGGTCGGTGGTTCTGATAAAGCGGTTATAACTTAAATTCAAAGCATGCTTCAAGGCGTCAAATTTAGCTGCATACTCGTCGCTATATTCCTGGGGGTCACGGTTTTCATCGAGGGCTTTTTGATAGATTTTCTGGCCATGTTCATCCGTCCCGAAGTTAAAAATAACCTCTTCGCCCAAAAGCTTATGAAACCGAGCCAAAGCGTCTGCCTGAACAATTTCCAAAGCAAAGCCAATATGAGGCTCGGCATTTACGTATGGCAGTGTAGTGGTCAGGTAGTATTTCCCGTTCATATCCGTATTTTACAGCTTGAGGGTCTGCGAAGCCAGTATGCGGGGTTTGGAGGATTACTTTTTAGCAATCCCTTTAATCTTTTCAGCCCAAACATTTGCCCACTCTTCAGCCTCCATTTTTTTAATAGCGAGCTTGATACCCGCCTTACTAAGTGATTTTCTGGCTTCAGTTATTTCTTCTGAGGTAGCCATTAGGTTTCTTTTAATGTTTTCTTCATCTCTGCCTTTTTTAAGCCAATAACTGGTAGCAATCCTTTTTATATATTTTTCAATTTCCTGTTCATCGAAAAAATCAACCATGAAGCTCTCAATTTCCTTTTTGTTTTCAAGATCAGCCAGCATTTGGATGAAAGTCTTGAGAAGTTGTTTTTTAAGTGATGGGTTCATCTAAGACTGAAATATATCTCGGTACAGGTACCGATTGCAAGTATTAAAGCCAAGTTTAATAAATTACCTACACCCAAAAACAAGAGTATTGAAAATAAAGTGAGCGATATTGAGGATATAAGACCCCGTCTTGAATTGGCAAAAAGGAGGGAAAAAGTAAATAGAAAAGTAACAAAAAGTATTACAAAAAAGAGCGGAGTAGCGGCAAAAGTTTTAGGGTCAACAAAGTAAACGAGTAAACCCAGAAGTACCCAAAAGAGAACGGTTAAAAGTAGGGTAGGAAGGAAATTTTTACGTTTAAGGACTTGTTCTTTTCTTTTGTTTTTTCTCATTTATAAAAGTTTGCCATTTCAGTGTAGAATTGACTCATGGATGCGCTTGTTACACTCATTATAGTATTAGCGGCACTACTTGTAGTAGCGATATTTATTAACAGGAAATTAACAGACATTAAAAACTCACAAAAACCCTCAGATGATCTTTTGGAGATAATTAGAATGCTGCAAACAGGAAGTAAGGAAGATAGACAAGTTCTTTTATCATCTCTTCAGGAAAATACACGCGCAATGAACGAAAGGCTTGATAATGCTGCCCGGGTTATATCCCAAGTTCAGAAAAATATTGGAGAGTTTTCTGAAATCGGACGCGGAATGAAAGATTTGCAGGACTTTTTGAGAAGCCCCAAGGTCCGAGGCAACATAGGTGAGCAGGTTTTAAAAGAAATGCTTGGACAGTTTTTACCAAAAGAGTCGTTTAATTTGCAATACACATTTAAAAGCGGTGAAAAAGTAGATGCCGCAATTAAGACATCGGGCGGAATTATTCCGGTTGATTCTAAATTCCCAATGGAGAATTTTAGAAAAATGACTAATAGCGGGACGGATGCAGAAAAGAAAATTTTTGAACGCGACTTTGTCAAAGATGTTAAAAACCACATAGACTCCATAAGTAAGAAATATATTTTGACTGAGGAAGGAACTATTGATTATGCACTTATGTATATTCCATCAGAAGGTGTCTATTACGAAGTGGCGAATAACCAAACTTTATTTGATTACTCACAGGGTAAAAGGGTTTTGCCGGTTTCTCCAACAACTTTTTATGCATATCTCCGGGCGATATTAATGAGTTTTGAGGGGCAAAAGATTGAAAGCCATGCCAAAGAAATCCTTTCATCTCTGCGTGCGATTCAAAAAGACTACGAGAAAACAAATGATGCGCTCTCTGTTCTTCAAAGACATTTAAATAATGCCTACAATACCATGAGCAATGTTTTTACGAATTTTGGAAGCCTGGGACAGAAAATCTCCTCGACCGGGAGGCTTGGAAGTAGTATAAAGGACGGAACAAAGGAGATTGATGAATAATGGCAAGGGATTTCCAAAACTTAAAACTTAATAAAGAACAAATTGAAGCGATAAAATTCGGCAAAGGACCACTTCTTATTATTGCCGGTGCAGGAACCGGAAAAACAACAGTTGTAACCGAAAGAATTAAATATTTAATTCTTGGAAAACACGCAAAACCCTCTGAAATTTTAGCCCTTACATTTACGGAGAAAGCCGCGCGGGAAATGGAGGAAAGAATCGATATCGGTCTTCCTTATGGTTATACGCAAATGTGGGTAATGACATTCCATTCCTTTTGCGAAAAGATCTTAAGACAGGAGGCACTTCATATAGGGTTAGATCCAAGATACAAATTATTGACAGAAGCTGACTCAATTCAACTATTGAGAAAAAATCTTTTTAGTTTAGATCTAAGCTATTTCAGACCGCTGGGAAATCCCACAAAATTCTTGAGCGGAATGTTGCAACATTTTAGTAGGCTTCAGGATGAAGATGTAAATCCAAGTGAGTATCTGACCTGGATAAAATTAAAATCTCAAAAATTAGATTCTGCCAAGACCGGGGAGCAGATACTTGATAATGATAAATTCAAAGAATTAGCGATTGCCTACAAACAGTATGATGAATTAAAAACCAAAGAAGGACTGATGGACTTTGGAGATTTAATTGCAAAGACACTGAAACTATTCAGAGACAGGCCAAATATTCTTTCTAAATATCAAAAGCAATTTAAGTACGTTTTGGTTGATGAATTTCAGGATACCAATTATGCACAGAACGAATTGGTAAAACTTCTTTCTGGAAAAAATGGCAACGTGACTGTGGTGGGGGATGATGATCAAAGTATATATAGGTTTAGGGGAGCCGCGGTTAGTAATATTATCCAATTCAGGCAAATTTACAAAAAGGCAAAAGTTATTGTTTTAACCAAAAATTATAGAAGCACACAAGAAATATTAGACAGGAGCCATGAACTCATCAGATATAATGACCCAGACAGGTTAGAGGTGGTTGAAAAAATAGATAAAAGATTAAGATCTCAAGTTGCCAAGGACGGAAGCGAAATCCGTTTCATACATGCAGATAGGGTAGAGAACGAAGCTGATCTGATAGCAAAAGAAATAGAAAAACTCGGTAGTGAGGAAAAATATAAATGGAGCGATTTTGGTATTTTAGTTCGGGCAAATAATCATTCAGAACCGGTCATGAGGGCGCTTTCTCGTCACGGAATCCCGTATCAATTTTTGGGCCCGGGTAGGCTTTTTAAACAACCGGAAATAATTGACCTGATATCTTATTTAAAAGTTCTTTATGATTTTGAAGATTCGGTGGCTTTTTATAGAGTTGTTTCGAATGAGCATTTTGATATTAAACCCCGTGATATTGCTGCAATTGGCAACTACGCAAAAAAGTTTAATTTGAGTTTATTCGAAGCTTCAGAAAAAATAGATGAGATTCTGGTAAGTGATGAAACCAAAAAGAAGATCGATAAGCTTTTGGGAATAATCAAAAAGCACTTGGGGCTTATTAGAAAAGAAACGGCTGGCCAAATTCTTTATTACTACCTGGAAGACACAGGGCTTATACAAAAGCTTTTACTGCCCACTTCTGTAGATGCTGAGGCAAAAGCCAAAAATATATCGAAATTTTTTGACAAGCTAAAAACCTATGAGGTTGATAATGAAGACGCAACAGTTCCTGCGATTGCCGGTTGGTTAGATCTTTCAATGGAGCTTGGAGAAAGTCCTTTAGCAGCAAACGAAGATTGGACAGAAATCAACGCAGTAAATATTTTGACTGTACACTCTGCTAAGGGTTTGGAATTCCCGGTGGTGTTTTTGATAAATCTTGTATCTCAAAGATTTCCCACAAATGAAAGAAGGGAACAGATACCGATAAGCGACGATCTAATTAAAGAAGTTTTACCTGTAGGTGACTATCATTTAGAAGAAGAACGCCGGCTTTTTTATGTGGGGATGACGAGGGCAAAAGAAAGGCTTTATTTTACGGCGGCAGATTATTATGGAGAGGGGAAACGTGAGAAAAAACTCTCCCCGTTTATTTTTGAAGCGTTAGGAGATAAAGCTGTCAGCGCCGAAAAAAAAGAAAACAAAGTAAATCAATTGTCTTTTCTGGATTACGGGATTAAAGCAAAATCGGGTAAAGATACTCCAAATCAGGACAGCCCGTTACACATTGATTACCTTTCTTATTCACAAATCGAAACTTTTAAGACTTGTCCTTTGCATTACAAATTAAAATATATTTTGAAAGTTCCAACCCCTTCATCAGCCTCGGCTAGTTTTGGAACAGCAATGCACGCGACACTTAAAAACTTTTTTGAAGAGGTTTCAGGAGGAGTCAAACCGTCCGATAAATTACTTTACGATCTGTTGGAAAAAAATTGGATAAAAGAAGGGTATAAAAGCAAGTCTCATGAAAGGGGTTTTTTCGAAAAAGGCAAAATATATTTGTCAGGATTTTTAAAACAAGAGTTTAACGCAAAAACCAAAGTAGTTTTATTGGAACAGCAATTCACAATTCCCTTGGGAAATAATCTGAGGATTGGTGGAAGGTTTGATAGGGTAGATGATTTGGGAGGTGGGGAAATAGAGATTATCGATTACAAAACCGGAGC